>ULXC01044889.1_pt1 | contig 11699 bp, 9 predicted proteins | sample 1960721 | NCBI WGS metagenome assembly ULXC01 (sample SAMEA4835822, study PRJEB28245) | human gut metagenome | biome: gut microbiome; material: fecal sample | place: Denmark | collected 2008
TTCTATTGCTCTAGAAATTGACTTAAATGAGTTCATATTTTTCATTTCTGTACGTGTTCCAAATGGTGTTCCTGGCTTATGTATAGAAACGTTTACGTCTGCTCTAAATGAACCTTCTTGCATCTTACAATCAGATACTTCTATATATTCTAATGTAGATTTTAATTTTTTCAAATAAGCATCTGCTTCTTTTGCAGACCTTAAATCTGGTTCTGAAACTATTTCTATTAAAGGAACTCCAGCTCTGTTTAAATCAACTAAGCTTCCCTCGCTAAACTCGTTGTGGTTTAGCTTTCCAGCATCTTCTTCAATATGAATTCTTAAAATTCTTATCTTTTTCTTTTCACCGTTTTCTTCTTCAATTTCTATGTAACCATTGTTGCAAAGAGGCTTGTCAAACTGTGAAATCTGGTAAGATTTTGGTAAGTCTGGGTAGAAATAATTTTTTCTATCGTTTTTACTGTCTTTTGAAATTGAACAATTTGTTGCAAGACCTGCTTTTACAGCATATTCTACTACTTTTTCGTTTAATACTGGAAGAGTTCCTGGCATTGCCATACAAATTGGGCATGTGTGTGTATTTGGCATTCCACCAAATTCTGTTGAGCAGTTGCAGAATATTTTTGTTTTTGTAGAAAGCTCTGCATGGACCTCTAGTCCTATAACAACTTCATAATCTTCTCTTGCCATTTTTTACTCTCCTTTCTTAAATTCTGGTTTATATTTTTCTCTGAATTTTTCTTTTTGCTCAAATGTATATGCAGCATTTAATATTGTTTCTTCATCGAATCTGTTTCCAATAAGTTGCATTCCTATTGGCATTCCTTTGCTATCAACTCCGCAAGGCATTGATATTGCTGGAACTCCGGCAATATTTATTGAAACTGTACATATATCAGCCAAATACATTTCTAATGGATTGTTTGATTTTTCTCCAATTCCGAATGCTGTTGTTGGAGCAACAGGTGTTAATAAAACATCATATTTTTCGAAGTTTTTATCAAATTCTTTCTTTACGAATGTACGTACTTTTTGAGCTTTTTTGTAATATGCATCATAATAACCAGATGATAGTACATAAGTTCCTAATATAATTCTTCTTTTTACTTCTGGTCCGAAGGCTTCACTTCTAGAATTTACAAATAATTCTTTCAAATTTTTGTAGTCTTTTGCTCTGTATCCATAGCGGATTCCATCAAATCTACCTAAATTTGAACTTGCCTCTGCACAAGCGATTATGTAATATGTAGCAAGTGAATACTCGGCAACATCAAGTGAGCATTCTTCAACAATTGCTCCCATTTCTTTGTATTTTTCTATTGCTTCTTCTAGTTTTGCTTTTACTTCAGCATTTATTCCTTCTCCAAAGAATTCCTTTGGAACGCCTATTTTTAATCCTTTAACATCATTTTTCAAAGACTTTGTATAGTCTTTTTTCTCTATGTTATATGATGTAGAATCTTTTTCATCATGACCTGCAATCAAGTTTAAAAGCATTGCACAGTCTGTTACGTCTTTTGTGATTGGTCCAACTTGGTCTAATGATGAAGCAAATGCAACTAGTCCATATCTTGAAACTAATCCATAAGTTGGTTTTAGTCCAACAACTCCACAGAAAGATGATGGCTCACGAATAGATCCACCTGTGTCTGAACCTAAAGCCCATGGCACCATGTCTGCTGCAACTGCTGCTGCAGAACCTCCTGAAGAACCTCCTGGTACCTTGTTCAAATTCCATGGATTATGTGTTATTTGCATTGCAGAATTCTCTGTTGAACTTCCCATCGCAAATTCGTCCATATTTAGCTTTCCTAAACTGATTATGTCTTGCTCTTTTAGCTTTTCAACAACTGTCGCATCATATGGTGCAACGAAGTTTTCTAGCATTTTAGATGCACATGTTGTTTTTACTCCATTCGTGCATAGGTTGTCCTTTATTCCAATTGGAACACCTGCTAAACCTGACTTTGCCCCACTTTTTCTTTCTTCATCGTCCTTAACAGCTTCTTTTTCTGCTTCATCTAAAGTAGTTGTAATAAAGGCTTTTACATCTTTTTCTTTATCTTCAATTCTTGCCTTGTAAGCTTTTACAATTTCTTCTGAAGATAATTCATTTTTATTCAATTTTTCCACAAGCTCGTGGACTGTAAGTCTTGTAATATCTTCCATTTGCCAATTTACCTCCTATATGTGTTTTTTTACCTCCGTAAAAATCTCATCATTTATATCTTGAATAGTTCTAATTTTTCCATCTTTAACACATTTAATCTCGTACCAATTATACTCCTTAGAAAGCTCACATGCAGCATTATAGGCTTGTGTTAAATACACTTGGTCTTTCTCGTGTATGTCCTTTTTTGCCTCATGTGTTATTTTGTTTTCTCTATTTTTCATAAGCTTTGCAGAATATTCTGGTGGCATATTCAAGAAAAACACCTCTGCTGGAACTGGAAGTCCGTATAAATTAAACTCAAAATCCCATAACCAGTCTAAAAACTTTTTTCTTTCAGCCTTATCTTGAATTTTTCCTGCCTGATGAACCATATTAGCCGTGGTATATCTATCTGCAAGGATTATTCCGCCATTCTCATAGTACTCTTTATATTGTGTTACATAAGTTGCATATCTATCTGCCGCATAAAATGTAGAAGCAATATATGGGCTAATTGCTTTTGCATCTGTGCCAAACTCTCCAGCCAAATACATTTTAACTAGTGAAGATGATGGACTATCGTAGTTTGGAAAACTAACAGTTCTATAATCTATTTTTTCGTCTGTTAGTCTCTTCTTCAAAGTCTCTAGTTGCGTCTGCTTGCCACTTCCATCTGTTCCATCTATTACAAATAATTTTCCCATATTTTTTTCCTTCCTTTAAGCAAAAGATACTTACAATTTTGACTGCGTCAAACTTTATTTAAAACTCGATTACATACAACACGTATGCGACCTTACCTTTTAAATTTTGTTTTCCTTGTCAAAATTTAATTATTTTTCAATTTCATTTTATAAAACTAAGATATAACCTTTGGTATTTTAAACATATCTCTTTCTTTTTCTGGTGCGTTTGCCATTAGTCCTTCATGATTTTCAAATGTTTTTACTTCATCTTTTCTGAATACATTTGAATTCTCATTTGCACCGATTGTTTCTTGTAAATTATCTATTGGTGCCTTGTTTACAATTTCTGCAAAATTTAAAATATCTTGCAAATTTGCTAAATAGTTATCTATTTCGTCATCTTTTATTTTTAAATCTGCAAGATTTGCTATATGTAATAATTCTTCTTTACTAACTTTCACTTTTATCACTTTCCTTTCGTGGCGTCTTGAAAGCCTTATTTTTATACTTCCATATTCTACAATAAAAATAGTGTAAAATCAATACTATTGTGCATTTTTTAGCAATTTCATTGTGCAACTTTTAGTATATTTATTGTGCACTTTTTAATAGTTTTGTTGTGCAACTTTTACTAATTTCGTTGTGCATTTTTTACATTGCAAAAGCAGATACTTCAGTAAAACATTTCCTGCTTGTGCATATTATTTTTCTCCAAAAACTTCCTTTTTTATCCCCTTGCATTTTACTAATTTTCATGTTATAATTCTAATTGATGGTGCATTATTCTAGTAATGCTTTCTATTATGAGGGTGGGGCTAAAAATCCACTAAAGGGCACATCGTTGAAGTTCCTTGTTAATGCGCGAAATGCCAGTTTTGTGTGTTTTCAGGGAGTAAGATTTTAGGGAAATATGTAATGGCATACATATCAGGCTCCCTATTATCGCGGAGGCTTAGATAGATTTACATTTTAAGTATAACCTATGTACAAATACATAGTGTAGCCTGTCTTGAGTGATAGCATTGGGATTATACGTTTATCTTTGTATATGAAATTTCTATTGCAAAAGGGACTAATCTTAGAAAAGTATTTCAAGGAAAACTTCTAGAATGTTTGTTTCATTAGAAGCATAGAATTGTAAGGATTAAGGTACGGACTTAAGTGGCAATCTGGCATTCCTTTACATGGAATATCTGCTTGAAAAGGAAACTGCTTAACAGTAATGTTAAGTAGCAGATAGAGAAATTAGGCTAGACCTCAAACCGTAAAATTTACTTATAATTTTACCATCTTAACTTTAATTTAGAAATTAATCGATAGTGTTCTAACACTATCGAAATATTTAATTTAAGGAGATTTTTTTATTATATGAATAAAAAAGATAAATCCTCTAAGGAGAATTTAACAAACACAGAAGATTCCACCAATTCAACAAATAAAGCAAATAACAGTTCAAAGAATAAAGTGGCGGAAAACAATAATGTAACCAATTCAAAAATTAATAAAGAAAAAAACTCTAACACAAATTCTAATATAAGGTGGTTAGTCACTGTATTTATCACAACATTTATTTTGTCAATTGCATTCTCATTTATATCAACAAACTCGATTACAAATTTACCATTATTCCCTGCTATATTAATATTATTTTTAGTTATATTTATTGGTATATTTTTTGATATAATTGGTGTTGCTGTTACCGTTGCAGACGAAAATGAATTCCATGCAAAAGCATCAAAAAGAATCGCAGGCTCCAAAACATCTGTAAAATTAATTAGAAATTCTGCCAAGGTTGCAAACTTCTGCGCCGATGTAATTGGTGATATATGTGGAGTTTTAAGTGGTTCAATAAGTGCTTCAATAGCATTAAAAATTACAGCTTCATTTGGAATTTCGTTCAACATACAATTTTTAATAAGTGCCTTAGTTGCCTCTCTTACCGTGTCTGGTAAGGCAATTGGAAAAACAATAGCTCAAAAAAGTGCAACTAAAATTGTACATGCTGTTGCAGTAGTTCTTAACAAACTACACTTAAACAAAAAATAGACATGCAAAACGAGCAAATATGTACAACCTAGGAACAGAGCAGAAATTGTATATCTTCCATAAAATAAGTACTAATTTATATTTCATAACGTTTTAACACATTGTTCTTAGTCGGAGCTCCTTGCGAGCCCCTCAAAAAGCGAACTTCTTGTTTTACTTTTAAAATATAAATTAGTACTTTTTATTTAATATTTTTGCATGCAATTTTTCTTCATTCCCGAATTGTATCTTTTTTCCTATTTGTATCTTATTACTCTATATTGTATTTTTAATAATATTTTTAATACAGAGTTGTTTAATGGGTATGATCTATGTAATCCAGATAAATCAAGTTTGTCACTTAAGTTTATCCTATTATCAGTCAAATTTTGTACATATCCGGCCTGCCATAATGTGTCTCTTTCTGCATTTGTATATAATCCATATGGATACGTAAATACTTTTAAAATGTTATTATCTTCTAGATTATTTTCCAAATCTTCTTGAGCCTTATTAGTGTCTGAAAGCAATCTTTCTGGAGTTTCTTTATCATATTGTGTATGTGTATAACCATGAAGATAGATTGACATTAGTCCACTTTCTTTCATTTCTTTTGCTTGTTCCCATGTATAATATCCATTTGTTCCAACTGTATCACTTATTTCGAATGATGTCATTGGAATGTTATATTTTTTTGCAATCTCGAATGCATATTTGTACACTCCTGTATATCCATCGTCAAAAGTTACTAAAAAGCTCCATTTTGGTATTGCTTTTTCTCCATTTTTATATGCAACTAAATCTTCGTAGGTTATTGGTTTATAGCCTAATTTCATAAGTCCTGTCATCTGTTTCTCAAATTGTTTTACTGTTGTTTGCATATAATCATATTCTATTTGCGATTCGTCCTCAACTATATCATGATATACGAATACTGGTATTTGTAAATTTTTTTCACCAATATAATAAGTGTTGTTTACTGTTGCCATTTCATAAATTATAAAACTTACTATTGCAAGTATTAATACTAGTAATGCCGATAATATAACTTTTTTTACCGTGCTCATTTTTTTCTTTTCTAATTTTTCTTCTTTATTCATTATTATCTACTTTCCTCCTCTACCTTTGAAACTTTTTTCATTCCTTGTATCTTTTTATTTCCAACAGTTCTAAGCCCATTGTCCATAAGTTTTATTAGTTCTTTTTCCTCAATAGGTAAAAATGTTCCCGTTTTTTCCGAATAAATATATCTCACATACTCATTTTTTTCTTTGTTTGCAGATATACAACAGGTATATTTTCTCTCCCCATCTTCTTCAACATACATATCCATAATTTGAACTTTTTTAGCTTCCTTTGTACTAAAAACATCGGGTAAAATCATCTCATAATATAGCATTTTTTCTACAAAGCCCATATCATTGCCAGACATAAAACCCTCAATTTTTTGAAGTGCATATTTCATTTTTTGTTCCATGTTCGGTATCAATTCTAATTTATCCCTAAGCCTATCTATCAATATAGCTAAATATTCGTCTCCCTCATATGTATAGCCAAACTTTTCATCCATTTCCTGCATTTGTTCGTCTGAAATTAATTTTCTTGTTGAATAATCTGGCTCTCTCCCAAATAGTCTTGTTTTCCTATGAGCTTGTATGAATTTCATATCTCTTTGTAAATCCGCCTCATATTCAACCCCATCTATTTTGAAAATTGAATAAACATGTAAATCATCTTCCGCATGAACAGCTTCAGCCTCTATTCCAATTCTTTGAAGTAAGCTATTATATGTGTTTGTAAGTGATACACATATAACTTTATTATTTTTCAGATCTTTAGGAGTATGTATTCTCTTCGCAGACTTATATATCATTCTTCTCGTTTTACTATTTCCAAGCCAATATTTCTCATCAAATGTAAACAATTTGCCTAATTGCAAATAAATATATCTTGCTTGTTCCATCTGAGTTAAATTCGCTGGCATTCTCCTTAATATATTTTCAGTCAAATTATTAATGTCCATAAAATCACGTCCTTTTATGTGAAATATTATACTCTACTAACTCAATTTATTCAACAAAAAACTAAAATTATTTGTGGCAATTTCCCGCTTTTGCAATGTTTTGTGAAAACAGCAATATGGTGTGTAAATAAAATTTACACACCATATAATACACTTCCTATTCTATTATATGCTAAAACTTTTTGCAAAAACGTACAGACCTTCTATAATAATCATATTTATAAAGAGTATTAACAAAATATCCGTTATAATTCTCAACTGCTGTAAACTGTGCTGTCCATACAGAGCTGTCATCTGCTTTAGTTGATGACCAATATTCTCCTTTTAGTCCACAAGATTTATAATTTGATTCACTTATCTTCAAATTTCCTAGGAATGCTGCCCATTCATTTTTCTCTGGCATTATCCACCCATTCGACTCAAGATCTTTTCCCTCACTCCATGAATATGTATCATTGCCAACATCTGAAAGAGCCATTACATAAAATCTATTATTACCAGAACCTTTTGCAGATAACACATCCTTTGTTCCAAAAGGTCCACTATAGTTAGTTTTACTAATATAATATTCCTTTGTCCCTGAAACAGTTGGAATTGTATATGTACCATTCCTGTTTCCCCAAGAACCGCTACCTCCAACTTTAAAATCTTCAAATATAACACCATCTACAGTTCCATTTCCATCAACATCTGCATAATATCCTACCCCTGAAGAAGCTGTAAAATGTGGTAATTGTACAGTAACATTATATGTTACAGACTTTTCTGTGTAATTTGCACTTGCGGCACTTTTTACTGTTATTGTTGCACTACCTTCTCTCGTTTTTGGAATTATCGTCACTGTATTACCGCTTAAGCTAACTGTTGCCACGTTTGTATTAGATGATGATACACTTAAATTTCCAGTATTTCCACTTACAGTAAACGTTCCACTATTTGGATATGTTAGTGTTCCACTGTATGAAGATAATATTAAACTTCCATTGGCTTTGTTTACTTTTACTGTTTCCGTTATTGTTTCCGTTTTATATCCAGCTTTACTTGCTTTTACTGTTACTGTAAACGAAGAAACATTTGTTATTGTCGGCATTGTCGTACTATACGTGCCTCCATTTATTGAATATTCTAATTTTGCATCACTTGGATTTACACTTACATTTGTTATTGCATTGTGTGCCTTTCCATCATATGTTCCTATGTATGGTGTTGCACTTAAGCTTATTGTCCCATTTTGTACTGTTGCCGTATATGTTGCTGATTTCGCATTGTAATTTGTTGCAGTCGCACTTGTTACTGTTATTGTTGCTTTGCCTGCTGTTGTTCCCGATTTTACTGTTACAGTATTTCCACTTACACTTGCTGTTGCTATATTATTATTATTTGAAGAAACACTTAATGCTCCTGTATTTCCACTTACTGTAAAAGTTGCGTTACTTGGATATGTTATTGTTCCACTCGTCGCAGATAACTTTAATTTTCCTTCTGCTCTGCTTACTTTTACTGTTTCTGTTGTTATTTGTGTCTTATAGCCTTCTTTGCTTGCCTTTACTGTTACTGTAAACTCTGATGTGTTTGTTATTGTTGGCATTTCTTCATTGTATTCGTTTCCATCTAATGAATATTCTAATTTGACATCACTTGGATTTGTACTTATACTCGTAAATGCATTATGTGCTTGTCCATCATATACTCCATCGTATGGAATTGCCTCTAATTCTATTGTTCCATTTTTAACTGTTGCCACATGTATTACTTTGTTTTCTGCATACTCTCCATTTGCTGCACTTCTTACTATTATATTGGCCTTTCCAGCTACTGTTTCTGGCTTTACTGTTATTGTATTTCCATCAATAGATGCTGTTGCTATGTTTGAAGCATCTGAGCTTACTGTCAGCTCCCCTCTTGATGTGTTATTTGTTACTTCAAATGTTCCACTATTTGGATACGTATATGTTCCATTTTTTGAAGATATCGTCAAATCGTCTGCTTTTGCAATTCCATCATATATTATTTCTACATCTCCGTTTTCCTTATCTTTTACTAAAAATTTATATTCATCATTTACTATTATCTCTGCATTTTTTTCATCTACTTTTTCTTTAGAACTTAAATTATAATTCTTCTTCCCAGTACTTATTTGTTCCAAATATGTATCCAAGTCAACTTTCTTACTCTCAACCTGTATATCTACTTTTTCAAGTTCTAATGCTTCTTTTATTCCTGCTACTGTTTGTATTTTTTGTGTACTCTTTGCCTTATCAAACAAATTGTTATTTCCAACTACCAGATTAATAGTTACACCCGCTAATATCATTATTATTACAATTGTTATTACTAAAGCAATTAAAGTAATTCCTCTCATTTCTTTTGTTCTCATACTTTTTTGTCCTCCTATGTTATCCTATAATCATTAATTATTCTACTTAATGATAAATTAACTGAAATAATTATAGCAAAAAAAAATATAAAAATCAAGATAAAAAAGTAATTGTTATATAAAAGTAATTTTTAATTCTAATGTGAAATCATACAAATAAAAATACCTATAATTGGCTAGGTATATATATAGTTAAACTATGAGTATTATCATTAAGTACAAGACTTAACGAGATTTTTTTATATGTTTTACCTTTTGCATATATATTTTTCCTAATTTTCTCTTTTATATATTTTTTCATACAATCAATATTATTATGTTGTATTATACTTTTCAAAAAAGCAAGCTTCCCGACCACTTTTTAATACTAGTGTATTAAAAGTGGTCGGGAATAAGCATATTTTTGTGTTTAAATAATTATTTAAAATAATTTAATGCTGTAACCAAACTATTTTTTCATTTTTGCCCGCATGTGTAGTTTAACCAAATCTTAGAACTCCTTCTGCCTTTTCCACAATTTTCAGCCTTGTTTGATGGAGTATTATATCATAATGTTTCTCCGTTTCTTGCCAAATAATATTCTAGAACAACTTTATTCATTATTTTTTTTGCTTCGCTTTCTTCTGTTAACTTCGCAGATTCCTGTGTACTCTTTATTACTCCATCACCTCCAACAACAGCATTAATACTCACTCCTGCTAGTATTAATAAAACTACCATAGTTACTACCAGTAATATTAATGTTATTCCGTCTTTTTTATCATTATTCAATTTCTTCATATGTATCTCATTCACTTTTTCTTCTTTTCATAACATTTATATTAATTTTATAACAATTTGTTTTAAAAAATAATATAACGTTTTGTTTTATCATATAATTTTTTTATAGTAAATTTTTCCAATTTTTTATAAAAGGAGTTTATAATATGGAAACACGTATAAAAATTTTAAGAGAAGACCATGATTTAACACAAAAACAACTTAGTAGCCTTCTTAATATTTCTCAAGTTGCTTATTCTTACTACGAGCTCGAGAAAAGAAGTATACCTTTAGAGTTACTATCTAAACTTGCAGATTTTTATGAAACAAGTGTAGATTATCTATTATATAGAACTGATGAGTATATTCCTTATCCTAAAGTTAAACAAAAAAATGCGTAAATAATTCATATTTTAATAAATGATTGTATATCAACAATTTTATTAATTTAATGAATTATTTTTGTTTATATTTTAAATTTTACAACTAATTTTTACTATTAATAAATATTTCTTATTCTATTTGTATAATAAGTATAAATAAAATCTACAGACAGCTAAAATATTTGCGTTTTTTCAGTTTCTTTTTCAACTCTTTTGTGATATAATACTTGCATATTTACAGAGAAAGGAAGATTTTTCATGTCATATAATTATAAAGAAATAGAGAAAAAATGGCAAAATAAATGGGAAAAAGAAGGAACTTTTTATGCAGAAAATAATTCTTCTAAGAAAAAATGGTATGGTCTAATAGAATTTCCATATCCATCTGGACAAGGATTGCATGTTGGTCATCCAAGATCTTATACTGCAATGGATATTGTTGCAAGAAAAAGAAGAATGCAAGGCTACAATGTATTATTTCCAATAGGATTTGATGCTTTCGGATTGCCTGCCGAAAATTTTGCAATTAAGAACCATATTCACCCAAAGATTGTTACAGAACAAAATATAGCAAACTTCACAAGACAATTGAAATCAATTGGTTTTTCTTTTGATTGGTCAAGAGTTATAAATACAACAGATCCAGAGTATTACAAATGGACTCAATGGATTTTTATTCAATTATATAAACATGGTTTAGCATATAAGGCTACTATGCCAATTAACTTCTGTACTGGCTGTAAGGTTGGTCTTTCTAACGAGGAAGTTGTAAATGGCGTTTGCGAGAGATGCGGTAGCCCAGTTGTTCAAAAGGAAAAGAGCCAATGGATGCTTAAAATTACAGATTATGCCCAAAGATTGATTGATGATTTAGACGATGTTGATTTTCTTGAGAAGATTAAAATTCAACAAAGAAACTGGATTGGAAGAAGCGAAGGTGCAGAGCTTGATTTTAGCATAGCTGATTCTGATGAAAAATTAAGAGTTTACACAACTAGACCAGATACTCTATTTGGTGCTACTTACATGGTTGTTGCTCCAGAACATCATATTATTGAAAAGTTAAAAGATAAAATCACAAACTTAGACGAAATCAAGGCTTATCAAACAGCTGCAAGTTTAAAATCTGATTTTGAGCGTTCTGAATTAAATAAAGATAAAACAGGTGTTGAAATAAAAGGAATTAAAGCTATAAACCCTGCAACAGGAAAGGAAATTCCAATTTGGGTTTCAGATTATGTTTTAATTACTTATGGAACTGGTGCAATAATGGCTGTTCCAGCACATGATGAAA
>ULXC01030041.1_pt1 | contig 11560 bp, 7 predicted proteins | sample 1960721 | NCBI WGS metagenome assembly ULXC01 (sample SAMEA4835822, study PRJEB28245) | human gut metagenome | biome: gut microbiome; material: fecal sample | place: Denmark | collected 2008
CTGAGCCTCGCCGGGCCTCCGGTCAGGGAGCGGATTCTGTTCCTGACGAAAAAGCAGCGCACGAGCGTTCTGTGCGCTATTCTGGCGCTGCTGCTCATCGTGTCTGCCGCTGGGTGCTCGATTACGGAGCTGACGCGGCAGAAAACGGGGGAAATCACGCTGCCGAAGAAAACACAGACAGCTCAGGTCGAAACAACGACGAATATCACGCCGCAGGCGGATGCATGGCGGGAAGCAAATCTTCCGACTGAGTACGATCTGCTTGGCTGCTGTGATTTTGTGGACTGGTTCATTTTACTTACCGGCAGCAAAGCCCCCGGCTCGTCTGAGAATACCGGGTATACCGCATTTCAGGCGTTTGTGGTTCAGAAGGACGGCGAAGATTACACACTTGCAGCGTGGAACGGCACATCTGAATGGGATTCATCCGTCGGCTTCATGGTACATACGCTTGTCACAAACGACAGAACCGTGATCTATGGATTTACAACGGACACTGTCTTTGGCGTGTGGGATCAGGAGAATCGGCACGACGTTTCGTTTGACGAGATAACTGTGACCTTTCAGGATAGCAGTATCCCCTTGACGCGTTCGATTGACCCCGGAAAGCCGTTTCTCACATTCTCCGAGGGCACGCGAAGCATCGCTGATATCTCTTTTTCCGACGGTGAGCGGACGGCAAACTGGTCAGATGTATCGGGAGACGGACTGAACGAGCCGTCAGAACCGCTTGACTGCGCACCGCTTCTCTCGAAAAAGTCTTCCTGCACGACCTCGCTCCCCATCCCGGCCTCTTCCATGTTCGGTCTGACCGGGCGGGAGGCGGTGCTCTTTGACGCGGCGGTCGCGCAGCGGTACCCGCGCGACGACAATGATATCGTGCTGCCGAGCCTGCGCGAATACGGTTCATTTGAGGAAAACGGGAAAACCGTCGTCATATGCGACCTGCATTACGATTTTTACTATGACTACACCGGCCCCGACTGGGAATGGAACGGGGGCGCGATGAACACATATCTGAGAGCAGAGTTGGAAACACAGGACGGTGCAGAGGTCTGCACGGGTTTTGAAATCTTCCCGGGCGGCAGTCCAAGCGACTGGATTTCCGGAGAATGCGGCCCGCTTGCCATGCAGAACGCGGACGGAGCGTGGGTACTGCCGGAAGCGTCCGGAGAATGGTTCCCGGCAGACGTGAATCTACTCCAGCAGTATCTGGAGGTGATCGCCTCCACGGCCGCGTCAAGTGACGCGCCTGCGGCGGATTCTCTTTCTGATGATATGATTTGGGAATATGTTCACGAAAAGCTGGATTACGCGCATTGGGCGCAGGAAATGACAGACGAATACGAAGAAATCGTCCGAAAATTCGATGATGAGGACAGCAAACGGAGCGAGAAGCCGGGCGATGTTTCCCAGTGGCCGCGCTATTATTCCGCGTTTGTTGACTATTTCAGCGCTGCAAACGCCGATCTGCGGTATCTGGACGCGGATACCATTTGGACAAAAGGCTTGTCAGAAGACCAGCAATCATTGATCGTCACAATGACGCGGGCGGACGTTGTGCTGACGCTCTCCTATTCGCTCCAGACCTCGCAGATCACGGAGGTCAGCACGCGCCGGAACGCAGTTCTGCAGAGCGTGACCGGGGATTCCATCACGGCTGAGCATATTACGCTGCTGAATGCCTCTCTCGAAGAGGATCTGCAGACGCTCAAGGCGCTGAATATTCCGCCGCAGAATTATTGGTATGGATATTACCGGGTCGATTCCGGCGAAATTTATACCTACAAGGTAGACCCGAACACATCCGTCACGATCTACGATATCGAGCAGGAATATGGCGCGGGCGAGGATCGGCTGTACACGTTCAAAACATGGCGGGACTTTGTCGCCGCCGCGCAGGAAAACGAAGGGCTGCTCGTCCAGCCGTATACGCTTACTTTGAAAAACGGCGTCGTGGTAAAAATCGAGGAAAAATTCTATAATTAAGGCCGCATCCAGCGGGATACCGGGGGCAAGCCGACACTGGACTTATAAAAAGCAGCCTGCAAGCGGTTTGGGCTTGCAGACTGCTTTTGCATAATCGGCGCTCAAGCGGCTTCTTTCTGTGCAGTTTTGCGGATCAGCCCTTCGTGCATGACAATCATGAGTACCAGAATGGCACTCAGATAGACAGGAAGCAGAGAGACTGTAATATGCCCGGCGATCAGACCGAACAGCGGCGGCATCAGGCTGCTTCCGACATACGCGCAGGCCATTTGAATCCCAATGATCGCCTGCGATTTATCTGCGCCGAAATGGTCCGGCGTGGAATGGATGAGGCAGGGATAGATTGGTGCGCAGCCAAGGCCGATCATAACAAAACCGGCGAGAGAAACAGATGCACCCAGCGGTGCGATTCCATGGCATTGGCATGAGGAGTTTGAGGTAATTTACATTGCCGATGGTACGATGAAGCTGCAAACGCCCGGCATGGAGCGTTTTTTTAACAAGGGAGATCTGGTTACAATCAATGGAAATGTTCTTCACTCTATCGTCGGTCATCCCATGGGAGAACTGCAATCCATCGTGTTTTCCCCATTTCTGATCACCGGAGGCGCCAGCACGGCATTTTATAAAAAATACATTGGCCGACTGACCGCTTGTTCGGATTTTACCGTTTGGAAAACAGATGCCGACACAGACAGCAAGTGGTTTCTGGATGCTTTTTCCGCATTAAAAAACGATACTTTTGCGTATGAATTTACCGTCCGCGAAAACCTTTCCCATCTCCTTCTGCACTGCTATGCGCAAATGCGCCCGCATCTGTCCGCACAAACGGCCGAAAAACATGCAGACACAATACGCATTGAAAAGATGCTGCAATACATACAGGACTTCTACGCCGAACCGATTCCGCTCACAAAAATTGCAAACGCCGCCGGGCTAAGCGAACGGGAATGCCTGCGCTGCTTTCATCGGATGATTGACGATACACCGATACAATATCTTCTGAAATACCGGCTCATGCAGAGCGCAGCAATGCTTCATGCCGCGCCTACCGCCTGCATTGCAGAGATCTCCGCCGCCTGCGGCTTTGACAATCCAAGTTACTTTTCCAAACAGTTCCGACGATTTTACCAATGTACCCCACGAGAATACCGAAACGCCGCGTGTGAATCCGGTATGCAAGCAAAGACAGAAGGTTCTTGACAGACGAAAAGCCCGGCAGGTTTTCCTGCCGGGCTTTGCTGTTTGGGCTTACTTTGCGATTTTGGTCAGGTAGGTGTAGACTGCCATGGCAACTTCGGCACGCGTTGCGTTCTGCACTGCGTTTCTGGCCTGTACGGAGGTCAGGATGCCCTCTGCAACAGCCCATTCGACGTTCTTCCTTGCCCAGCCGGAAACGACTGCGTCTGTGCTCAGCTGGCCGTCGGCCTCGATGATTTTGGCGTCGTTATACTGTGCGAAGCGGCTGAGGAATGCAGCCAGCTGCTCACGGGTCACGGACTTGTCCGGCTTGAACGTGCCATCGGTGAAGCCCTTGACAATGTTATTCGCCGCTGCCCATTCGACAGCCTCGGTGTAGTAGCAACCTGCCGCTACGTCCTTGAAGCTGCCGCTCGTGTGAACTGCAGGTTCCCCTTGTGCTCTATACAGGATCGTTACGACCATTGCGCGGGTCAATTCGCCGTTCGGACTGAACTTCGTGCTTGAGGTGCCGTTCATGATGCCCTTGCTGTACAGATAATCAACCGCGTCGTAGCAGCCATCATTTTTGCTCACGTCCGTGAACGGGAAATTCTTGTCGGTCTTTCCGGGGTTCGCCGGAATGATCGGGCGCGTGTTCCCGCCTTCATCCAGAATCTTGCCGCAGTTCTCGCAGACGGTTCTTCTGGTACGCGGGTCCCAGCGGTAGCTGTGGCCGGTTGCAGGCAGGACTCTGCTGAACCGCACATCGCCGCAACGGGAGCAGACCTCTTCTTCCTTACCGTCCTTCTCGCAGGTCGGCTCGGTGCGTTTTGTCTCGTAGTTGTGCCCCAACGCATTGAGTTCTTCGGTCTTTGTCGCGCTGCACTTCGTGCAGGTATAGGTCTTGACACCCTTTGCGGTGCAGGTCGGCTCGGTGGTAACAACGCCGTTGTCCCAGACGTGTTCGCCGGTGGCCTTGATGCCTTCTGTCTTGGTATCGGTGTAGTTCTTCTCGCCAAAGGTGACGGAAGCAGTATAGGTGCGCAGGCCATCCTCGGTGCAGGTGGGCTCTTTGGTGACTGCGCTGGTGACGGCTGCGGCGACAGTCTCCTCGTGAGAAGCGTCGTTTGCGCAAGTGAAGGTTGCCGACGCGCTTTCATAGCCGATCCACGTCCATGCCGGTTCGCCATACTGGTGGCCGGTTGCGGGCAGGTTTTCGGTCTTTGTGCCTCCGCACGTCGAGCAGCTGTAGAAAGCGGAGCCGTCAGCCGTGCAGGTGGGTTCCTGACGCTTTGCGGTGTTCTCTGTCCAATCATGGTCGCCGGACTCGGTCGGGCAGTTTACATAATAGAAATCGATCCGGTCGTTTGCCTGAAGGAGATACTTGTCCAGCGTGGCGTAGGTCGTTGCATCCAGCATAGGCATCTTGCCGTTGACGGTGTACATCCAGCCAGACCATTCGCCGTGCGCCGGATCACCTGCGTACAGGCGGCAGCCTGCGGGGTCGGTCACACCGGTCACATAATTGCCGGAGCCTGTGTAAGTGTAGCTGTTGGAGGTCAGCACGGATTCCAGTGCGTCCCATGCCGTCTGATAGGCATTGCTCTTGCAGGTATAGGTTGCAGCTGTCAGATCGGCGAAGGCCGGTGCAAAGGTGCTGCCGGTCACGTTCACAGTGATAGTGATATCCTCAACAGACGGATCCTCGATACCGGTAGTTCCGATCACGGTGACGACCGTACTCACCGGCTGCTTGTAGAACTGCTTGAACTGCGCATAGGCAGGATCAGAACTGAACTTCTCGTAATACTTGCCATATTCGACATAAGTCAGAACGCTGTCAATCTTGACATGCGTGTTGTACTGCGGCTTCGTGACGGACAGCTTCTCGTGCGCGACCACACTGGGAACGCTGGAACGGAAGCAGCGGTACTGCTCGGAGTTGTACCAGCCGTCGATATCATCCACCTTCACGCCGAGCCACTGGGATTCGGCCGAGGCGCGGAGGAACTTGTAACCGTCACCGTCCGGGACGATCTCCATGAACGACCACAGATCGCCGGTAACGTTATCGCGCGCGGTATTGGCCTTGCGGATGCCCTCCCAGTAGACGTCCTCGGTGCAGACCTTCTTCATAAAGGCCGCAGCTGCATCGATCTCGGTCTGGGACATAGCCGGGACGGTGATCTGGATCTCCTTGCTTGCAAGGACCTGCATATTGGCATAGTCCTTGCCGGAGCCGCTGGGACGGGACAGGATCTTGACGGTCAGCGTGACCTTTGCGTCCTCCTGACCGGGCAGGGGCCGGTAGACCCATGCGCGGGCAGCGTTGGCTTCCAGGGATTCCACGACGGATTCATCGCTGCTGGTAATCAGAATGGGGGTGTATTTTCCGTCAAAGTCCGCGCCATAATTGTCAGCAAAGACGCTGCGCATATCCGAGGTGGTGGGGAAATGGATGTCGGTGGTGACGTTGTTCACGTCAATCTTCGCACCGGTCGCGGGGACATAGAGTGCGCCGTAGGGGTCCTGCGTGCCGCCGGCCAGCCAGAGCTCCAGACCTTCCTGATAATCAATGGCCTTCTGGGTGCCCTTGACCGTTACGGTGTAGGTGAAGTAGACCGTCAGATCGTCGCGGCCACTGTAGGTCAGAGCGGCGGTAAGCGTCACGCTTGTATCCGTCTTCGGGCGGCTGACCTTCACGGTGTATGGTGCGTAGAGCTTGGTGGTATTACTGCCAATGCCGATCACAGAGGTGTTCGAGGACTGCCATGTGACCTCGGCCCACAGATGCAGATCATTGGACGAATTGTAGTCCACATCATTCTCGTCCACGCCTTCCTTGACCATGTAGTGCGGGACGGAGGTGAGGGTCGTGTCGTCGTTCAGCTCCTGCGGGATGCTGATGCGATTGCCCTGTGTGCGCAGCGCTTCGATCGCCTTGCCCTCGTCCAGACCGAGGGCGACGGTCACGTCTTCCGCCTCGTCGTTGTACGCACCGCAGGTGAGGGTCAGCGTAGGCCGGCAGTACAGAGTGGTCGAGGAAGTCGTGCCGTTGTCGTTCCACTTATAATGCAGCGTGCCGTCCGCATCGATGCCGGCATGCGCGTCCGTGAACATATCCTTCGTGGAGACAGCGGCCTTCATCGCGACGGTAACGCCCTCGATGCTGCCAGCGGTCAGGCGGGCCTGCGCCATATCCAGAAGATTTTTATCCGTTCCGTATTTGGGCTGATAATTCTTCTCCAGAAGCGTCTTTGCAGCGTCCAGCTTTTCGCGGGCGGCCTTTTCCTCGTCGGACATATTTTTGCTCCAGCAGGCGTAGAGGTCGAAGAATTCTCCGTCCTCGCTGCCCTCATCGCCCCAGTCCCAGTCGCCGTCATCCCATTCGCGAAGCAGCTCCGCGCCGTCGGCGTATACCGCCTTGCCGCTGGCACTGGTGGACCAGCCCGCGAACGTGTAGCCTTCGCGGCTCAGCGTGCAGGCAGACAGGTGAATGGTCTCGTCAAACGGGGCGCGCTGGTCTTCCATGCTGCCTGTCACGTCAGCGCCGTTGGCGTTGTAGCGGATCACATAGCTGAGGCTGTACCACTGCGCCTTGAGCGTCACGCCGCTGTCACGGTAGGCGCTGAGGTCATAGGAGGCCGTCACGCGGTCGCCCAGCGAGCCGTCCGCCAGCACGATGTACCAGTCGTAATACCTCTTTCCGCTGGGGAATTTGGCGCTGTTCAGCGCGGGAAGCACCGCATGGCCGTTTTCGTCAATGTCGGCGTCCAGAATGGCTTCCTGATAGCCATTGCCGTCAAAATGAACGGGCAGATTGGACTGCTCGGCCTCCCAGAGCGCGTAGAGCGTGGTGTCCGCCGTCAGCTCGACTGCCGCGCCGTCGTTATAGACCTTTTCGCCTGCGGGCAAAAGCGCCCAGCCCGCGAAGCGGAAGCCCGCTTTCGTAAAGGCGTTGGGCGTCAGCGTGCCCTTGCCCCCGGTCAGCGTCTGCGCGTCCATCGTGCCCTCGCCGCCGTTCGCGTCGAAGGTGACGGTGACATCCTGCACAGCCTTGTCGACCCAGTTGATGATGAAGGTGACGCTGCCGCCGGGGATTTTCTCTGTGTAATCATAGGGCTCATCCAGCGGATAGACCTTATCGCCGAGGGTGCCGTCGGCATTCCTGATATACCAGCCGCCAAAGTCCTTGCCGGCGGGGAAGCTGCTGCCGCCGAACTTCAGCAGATTGTCCGTTACGGATTTCAGCTGCGTGTCCATGGTGGCAGTCCACCAGGTATTCACGCCGCCGAGGTTGCCGCCATAGCCGTTGCCGTCCAGCGTGACATTGAGCCGTTTGGACCATTGGGCGTAGAAGGTAACGGGGCCATTGTTGACCATCTCCTGCGTGACGCGGGCCGTAACGACATACTTGCCCGAAATATCGTCCTTTTCCGTGATGGTCTCGCCGCCCTTCGGGAGCGTCCACCAGCCTCTGAAGGAGTAGCTTACGCCGTCCTGTGTGCGGGTCGGCGCGGTGGGAATGGAATACTTGTCACCGACTGCGCTGGCCGTATCGTTAATTTCGGGAGCGTCCGGATAGTTTGCGTCAAAATGCGCCGTCAGGTTATGTCCGGCCCACTGCGCATAGAGCGTGGTGTCCGCCGAGGCAGTGATATCCGCGCCGTCGGCATAGCTGTCGCCGGTGCCGTCCGCCGCAGTGTTCCAGCCGAGGAATTTTACGTCTCCGCCGTACTCCTTGCCGGAGAATTTCCTGCTGTATACGTTGGTGAAGGCGTTTGCGTTCAGCGCCGTCGCCGTACCGGCAGGAACAATCTGCGCGGCCATTGTGCCGGAAACCGTTCCCTTGGTGTTGGCCTGATTGCCGTCAAAGGAAACGGTGACGTCCTGTGCGGCAAGGTCGGTGCAGCGGATGTTCTTCAGCGTCATTGCGCAGGGCGGCATGAAATCTTCTTCCGAGTAGAAATCGATCTCGAAAATGTCGCCTGCTTTTACATCCACGTTGTACGGACTTGCGAGTTTATCGCTGCTGGTGCCCTTGGCGATTGCAGTCCCGTTAAGACGCAACTCGGCGTAGCTGTAGGGAGAACGGGAACTGATGGAGAACAGATGCTTGAACCAGAAGTTGCAGTTTTTCTTGAACGTAAACGTCAGAATCGCGTGCGTGTCCTCATACAGCTTGCTGCCGTTCTTGTTGAAGACGGCCACACTGGTTCCGTTGTTGCCGGTGTTCCATGCCGCGGTCTTATTCGCTGTAGAAAGCGGCGTTGTGGTCACGGTGAAATAGTCGCCGAGGTTGTTGGGCCGGGGCGTTTCCGTCGTGTAATTCTGTGTAAAGATCGTTGCGTTGGGGTCAAAGGTGTAGCTTGCTGCGAAGACCTGTGCGGGCAAAAGGCTCAGAAGCATGACCAGCACAAGCACGATGGGTAGAATTCTCTTTTTCATCTGCAATGATTCCTTCCTTTATTTAATATCTATCTGAAAGCCCATTTAAGCAGCCGATAACTCCTTCCGATTGAATCAGCGGTTACTTGGGCTGAGTGCACACAGAAAAAAACGCCCAAGCGAGTCTCCGCGTTCGGGAAACTCACTTGGGCGTCGGTTCTTCCGATGGCCCGGCCTCACAGCCTGCAAACCATATGTTACTTTTCCTCCAGCTTTTCGCTCCGGGTCGCTTCCATCTGAACGGGCACGCCGTTCCGCATGACGATACGCATCTCCCCGTATTTCAGCTGGCGCAGTTCCGCGATAATCCGCTTTTCTGCCTTTGTCAGCCGAAGTTCATTCTGCTGCTCCATATTGCGGCTCCTTTCACCGTCCGATACAAAACAAAAAGCCGTGCGCCCCGATTTGGCCGCACGGACAAAGGCGTATAAACGCCCATCCTGTTCGGCTGCGGTGACGGCGCAAGCACAGGACAGCACTCGGCGTATCTGACTGATCCCTCCATGCCGGAAGGCTTCACAGTGACCCACTCGTGGGGCTTTGCACCCCGTTCCGCCTGCGGGTCAAGACCCGCGCGCGCTGTCCTTGATTCAGTTTGTTTGATCTATTTGTACTATAACAAATACGCTGTCGGAAATCAAGTCTGCAAACGGGATTTTAACAAGAATGCGCACGCGCATTTTCCGGCAGTATATTGCTCTTCCAATGCTCGACCAGCATTTTTTCCAGTTCCTTGGCGGCGACGCTGAGCGGCTGATCTTTGCGCTTAACGAGGCAGACACTGCGCGGCGGAAGCGGTTCAGCAAGATTAATGACGCACACATTGTCGGATGGGCGAATAAAATCCTGTGGGACGATGCCAACGCCGAGGTCAGATTCGACCATCGGGAGAATCTGATCGGCGGTAAAGGCCTCGATATCCGGACGGAACGGCAGGCCGTGAGCCGCAAAGAAGCCGGAATAAAGCGCATAGGACTGCGTATCCGCGCCGAGTGTGATGAGCGGATGGGTCCGCAGTTCCTCCAGCGTGACGGTACGGTCCAGCAGGTCCCGGAAGGACGGAGAACAGACGGCAACCTCCTGGATCTGCCGGATGTTTGTCTGTTGAAAGGCCGCCGCGTGCAGAACCGGCGTCGTGACAACGGCAAAATCTGCAGTCGTCTCTCGCAGAGCGGCGATAGCCTGCGGGGTCGAATGATTGCTGATGCGCAGGCTCACGCCCGGATATTGGGTGCGGAATGCCTCGAGCACCGGCAGGAGCACGCAGCGCAGCGCGCCCTCGCTTGCAGCAAGAAACACCGTACCGGCTTGCAGAGAACGGCTCTGCGCGAGTTCCGCTTCCCCGGCTTCCAGCTGTTCTACTGCAATTTTGACATGCCGGTAGAGCCGTTCGCCCTCCGGCGTTAACTTCATGCCGCGGTTCGTCCGGGAAAAGAGCGTGCAGCCCAGCTCCGCCTCGAGATTTTTGATCGAGCGCGTCAGGTTCGGCTGGTTGTTGACCAGCTCTCTTGCCGCCTGCGAGAGATTGCCGCATTTCGCAACATAATAAAAGATCCGGTAATAGTCATAATTTACGTTCATACATATCTCCTCTGATATGTCATATTCATATGAAGACCATATTTATTTCGGATTTTACACATATCTGCATGCGCATTATAATATGGGCACTTCGGGAAGTCAAGACAGCGTTCAACTGCTTTCCGAAAGAAAGGGAAACCAAAATGGCACTTACAATAGAGGCGCTGGCCGCAGCCGTCATCGATCTTGTCCTGCTTCGCGTCATGCTCCGTCTGGAAAATGAACCGGGCGCAGATCACCCGAAGGAGCGGCGCTGGATGCTGGCCGCGGGCGTTTTACTTCTCGTGGGCTGCATCGCGGAGATCGCACTGCGCGGCGCGCATATTATGCAGATCCTGCTTGGGATCGGCTTCAATCTCGCGTTTGTCGCCTACTTTTTCAGCTTCCGCGCCGCTGCGCAGGAAGCCTGAGCGGCGGCAGGCCTGATCAAAGGAGGATGCATATGAGCAAGAAGCGTAAGATCATTTCGCTTGCGGTCCTCGGCGTTCTGCTGCTTGCCTCGCTGGCGCTCAGCCTGCTGCTGGGCAAGGGCGGCGCGAAGGAATCCCTGCAGACGATCATGCGGGACGCGGTTCTGCATGAGGACAATAAAATCAGTCTGTTCGGGCTGATGGACGTGAATCCGGCGGTCGTTTCCGGGTTTATCGTCACGGGCGTGCTGCTGGTGCTGGCGGCGCTGGCGCGGATCTTTGTGATCCCGCGATTCAAATATAAGCCCGGAAAGCTTCAGCTGCTGCTGGAAGAGCTTGTGACATTCTTCCAGAACCTCGCGCAGACGAACAGCCCGCACCGCAATGGCTTTCTTGGCGCGTATCTGTTCGGTGCGGGCGTCTATGTGTTCTTCGGCACGCTCTTTGAGCTGTTCGGCCTGCAGGCCGTGACGACGGCCGGCGGCTCCATTTCCCTTCCCGCGCCGCTGTCGGATATCAACGCGGCCATCAGCGTGGGCTGCATGTCCTATCTCGTGATCCTTGGCGGCGGCATCGCGGCAAACAAGCTCCGCGGCGCTGCCAACACGCTCAAGGATTTCTCGCTTCCCATCTCCATGAGCTTCCGTCTGTTCGGCGCGCTGCTGAGCGGTCTGCTGGTCACGGAGCTTGTTTATTATTCGCTCAGCCTGAGCTTTGTGCTGCCGGTATTCGTAGGCGTCATGTTCACGCTCCTGCACGCGCTCATTCAGACGTATGTCCTGACGACACTCGTGTCGATCTTCTATGGTGAGGCCACAGAGCCGCATAACAAAAAAGTCAAGCAGGCCGCTTGACGAATGGAGGAACAGAAAAATGAAACTGACTGCAAAACGAATGGTATCCCTGATGCTTGTCATGCTGCTTGTCTGCGCGCTGCTCGCCGTGTCGGC
>ULXC01005699.1_pt1 | contig 11356 bp, 9 predicted proteins | sample 1960721 | NCBI WGS metagenome assembly ULXC01 (sample SAMEA4835822, study PRJEB28245) | human gut metagenome | biome: gut microbiome; material: fecal sample | place: Denmark | collected 2008
GGGGAGCCATACGCTCTGGAACTTTTGGAAGCCGTCGCCGCTCTGGGGAAGGATGCGCCCTATTACTCCGAAGACTTGGAGCAACGCAAATGTCTGCTCCTTGGCCGCATTCCGGGGCAGGTCGTTAATTTGCCCGGTCTGGACGAGGCGCTGACCGTGCAGGCCACGTCGGCACTCGCCGGGGGAGACGTCCAACGCGCCGCCCATCTTCTGGATGGGGCGGAAGACCGCACCGCCCCCTGCTGGAACATCCTCCGGGGGAAATGCCACATGGCGCTGGAAGAATTCCCGGAAGCGGCAAAATGCTTTCTCGCCGCCGAGGGGGAGTACAACGTCCTCCGGGAGCTGGAGATCTGCTACCGGGAAATGGGCGATTACAAAAACGCCTACATTTATGCCTGCCGTCAGAAGGACGCGCAATAACGAAAAAACGCCGTGCCGCTGAGGAAATTCCTTGCGGCACGGCGTTTTCAATGATTTTACGCTTTTTCCATGACCCAGAGGTTCCGGATCTGTCCCTCAATCTGCTCGTAGCTCCACAGCTTTTCGGAATTGACCACGCTGTTGGGGTCATTGACCTGAAATTCGCCGTCCTTCACGCCCCGCAGAACGATGTAATGTCCCGTGGTGGTGAAATCCCCCTCCCGCATGGCGCAGATGATGGGCTTGCCCGCTTCCAGCGCGTCCACCATCTTTTTCTTGACCAGCGGAATTTCCGTGGCTTTCAGCCCCAGCCCCCCGCTGCCCTCGCTGATGAGCGTCCAGGAGGAACCGCTGCCCCGGGAATAGTAGCCGTTTTCCTGGGCAAACCGGGCGACCTGCCGGGGGTTCATGTTTTCGTCGCCGGTAAGGTAGTAGCCAACCATGGCAAGACACGTCGGGCCGCAGCCGGTCTCCGCGATAAATCCCTTCCCGTACTTTTCGTAGCCCCACATGGGGTCCCACTGCAAAAACAGCGGCACGGTCCGGCTGTCCTTCCAGACGCTGAGATCGACCCCCGTGTCCTTCCGGAAGGGGTAGTTCAGCACAAAATCCTTCGTCTCGGGGTTGCGCTCGTAAAGGTCGATCAGGCTCTGGGGATATTCGCCGTAGGAGATGCCCTGTTCCTCGGCAAAAGCTTTCACCGTTTTCTCCGCCTCCGTGCGCTCTCCGTGATAGAAGGAGATGTCCCGGTACAGGTTGTACGCGGGCTTCGCGCCCAGAACCGCCGCCGCGAGAAGCACAATGACGGCTACGGCGATCACCGCCCGCTGTTTCGTTTTCATCATAACCACATCCTTTTTGACTTTTCCCATTATACCACGGCATTTTTAGGAAGTCTTTTCGGAGAGGTTAAGAATTCCTTATTTTTAGCCTGTAAGGTATTTTCTGTCATGATGTAATTTATAAAGGGTGGTTTACACCAAGTGTTACGTCATGACTGCGGCTCATTTGTGGTGAATGGAAAACAGTTATGATAAGAACACCGGATATTGTTCTCCTGACGTGCTATGACGAAAACAGAACGTGGTGACAATAAAAGGAGAACCGGGCTTGAACGATTGCCATTCTTGCACCCTTTATACAACGGAAAATGCAGGCGCGAAATGAGTTTTATCGAGCAGTTGAATTTCCTTTTCATACTGAACTCCAATTAAAATCTTTAAAAAAGATTTTAATTGGAGTTCAGTATGAGAAATTCTTTTTTCTTCGTCCGCACCTGCGCCAGTTCATCGCTGAATGCGGTAATTGTCATCTGTTTATCCATAAGTTTATTTTATCACACTCGGCGGTATTTGGCACCTTTTTCTGTGCGGTATTGCCTTAGGAATTGCCATTTTCCATTGCCCCCTTTGTTGGGTACCGATGCAATAATTTTACCATATCCGACAGATAATGTCCAACGAAAACCAGAATTATTTCTCCCTGCGGTGTTTCAAGGACTTCCCTGCCACGTCGCTTTTGAGTTAAAACTGACGCATCCGGAGAAGAAGATTGCCGCAGCACCCATACATAATTCCCCTTTTCCTGCAAATACTTCTACAGGAGCAAACCGCGCGTCACGCGCTTCAAAGGAGAAGAGAATTATGAAGGCAACAGGCATTGTGCGACGGGTGGACGATCTGGGCAGGATCGTCATTCCCAAGGAGATCAGAAGAACCCTCCGTATCCGCGAGGGCGACCCGTTGCAGACATCATTGACACGGTGGGAAAAATACTGCTTTTCTATGTTGGATTTGGCTAAACGGCGGGGGTGGTAGTTGTACATAACAACGAAAACGAAAGCGGCGACTGTCGGTATCTGAGAGGAATGAATCATGTAAACGGGCGGCCCGAACCCATTGCATTGCAATAGATTCGGGCCGTCCGCTCTGTGTCAGCAAGGGCAACACATGTTGCCTTATTCTATACCTAATGCTTCGGGACGCCAGATGCCGAGTTTGTAATTTGTAAATACATTTACGCCGCAGCGTTCGCATTGACCCTCTCAATCACCTGTCGAATGCCTGCCCATACGGACAGGTCTGTGAACACTTCCACGATGCTGCCGTAGTCGGTAAACGGTGCTTCCTGCAAAACGGACAGATCTTTCATCATGCCGTTATGGACGATGTACTCCACGATTTGATTCACAAAGTAAATCTGCCTGCTATCAAGGGTCGTATCATTCAGGTACTGGGCAAATGCCTCCTTTGCTGCGTTCATATCAAGTCCGACGATTTCGCGCACAAACTCGCCCAGCGGCTTCTGGCCGTACTCAGCCACATAATCCTGTTTCGTACCGACCTCGCTCCAGAGTGCTTTCTCCAGCGCCTGCACATCTTCCACCGTCAAAGGGACATTACCCTTTAGTTTGGCAATAACGGCGTCATTCATGTGCTGACGCACGTAGAACTCCGCCTTGGCCTTGTAGTTCTTCAGATCGTCGTTCTCCAGCTCAGATTCTTTCCAGTCTACAGACAGAATTTCGTCATCAAAATTTGTATCATAGTGCACCTTACCAATCGGAATATACTTAATAAGGTCACGCAGGTTCTCCCGGATATGCTCAAATTCACAGATTCCGGCGGCCTCCACATAGTCCGTATGCAAAATCTTGTCAATCAGCTCAGCCTGCACCATGATTTCCGGAATATTTGCCACAGACGCGACGGCGGAGACCTTTTTAAACAGATCGCTCCGCGCCTTGCCGTACTTCTTTCCCGCCAGGTACGCAAGCTCGATGCCGTATAGCAGCGCATCAAACCGCAGTGCCTTGGCATCATCTTCATCCGGTGTAATAAGCGGCGCAAGCTCTTGGCCCATGAGCAAGGTGTCCTCATAGGTCAGGGCGTTATAGCTGTCTGGTTCGGCATACCGCTCTACATATTTTAAATGCTGGCGGACAGCAAAGTTCTCTTTGTTCAGTTCCCGCACCTTGCGCACCATGTCATCCACCAGCGTCTTGCGGAAGGCAATCAGATTCGTTGTCTGATACGCCAAGTCCTGCAATTTGAAGGCAATTTGGGCCTTCAGATAGAAGATCGCACCTTGCAGGGCGATCATATTGGCGGTAGGTCTGCCCTTGTTCATGCGAAAGAACTCAAAGTTGCCGCAGAAGTCAAAAATATAGAACTTGTCCTTGTCCTTACCATCCAGCAGCCCCGGACACAGACGGGTGCCGCGCCCGATCATCTGCCAGAACTTCGCTTTGCTCATGACCTTTTTAAAGAACACCAGATTCAGCACCTCCGGCACGTCAATGCCGGTGTCCAGCATATCCACGGAAATGGCGATTTGAGGCAGTTTCTTCGGGTCAGAAAATTCGTCGATGGCGCTTTGCGCATAGGTCATATAGTTGTCGATCACCTTGGCAAAGCCGGGAAGGTGCGGATATTCTTGATTGAAAACCCCGAGGATTTTTTCCGCATGGGTGTGATTTTTCGCGAAAATGATGGTCTTGCCCAGCTTGCTGCCGTAGTCGATGGTCAGGCCGTGGGTCATCAGCGTGTTCAGTACCTGTCGGATGGTGTCTTCATTGAAAATCCATTCATTCAGTGCCGAGGACGCAATACGCTCCGGTAATTCTCCGTTTTCATCTTCAAAGGTGTCCTCATAGGCCTGCTTGTCCTCGTCGGAAAGCTCGTCGTAGACAATACCCTGCTCAATAAACTTCAGCTTCGTCTCTACCGACAGGAAATCCACCAGATACCCGTCCTTCACCGCCTGCGCCAGTTCATAGCCATAGGTGGGTACGCCGTTTTCCAGCTCAAAGATCTCATAGGTATTCTTGTCGATCTCGTCCTTGGGCGTGGCCGTCAGTCCAACCAGCGGCGCGTCGAAATAGTTGAAAATATCCCGGTATTTGTTATACACCGAGCGGTGTGCTTCGTCGCAGATCACCAGGTCAAAGTGCCCGCAGGTAAAGAGCTTGCCGTCCTCATCCTGCACGCTGTCAATGACATTGTACATGGTCTGATAGGTCGAAAAGACGCAGTGAGCGGTGTAGTTATCCTTCTCTTCGCAGAGGTTGGTGACGGAGAGATCAGGCAGCAGATTCCCGAAATTGCGCTTTGCCTGGGTGACCAGACTGTTGCGGTCGGCAAGAAACAGGATGTTTTTCACCCAGCCATGCTGAAGCAGCACGTCGCACAGGGCAATGACCGTCCTCGTCTTGCCGGAGCCGGTAGCCATGACCAGCAGCGCCTTGCGGCGATTCCGGGCAAAGGCATCACAGACGGCCTTGATCGCGCCCTCCTGATAGTAGCGCCCGGCAATATTGCGGTTCACCATGATATTTTTGAGGCTCGTCCGCATGGTTTGAAGATTGAAGAGCTTCTCCAGATCCCGCTTGGAGTAAATAGCTGCACATTTGCGCTCAGGGTACAGATTATCCGTGATGTGGGTCTCAAAGCCGTTGGTCAGGAAGATGACCGGGCGGCGGTGATACTTTTTCTCCAACAGGTCGGCGTAAAGCTTTGCCTGCTGGCGGCCTTTGGCCACATCTGTGCAGGTGCGCTTGGCTTCGATCACAGCCAACGGGCGGCCGTCGTCACCGTAGAGCACATAGTCCGCATAACCTACCTCGGACTTGTTGGGCATACCGGGCAGCTCGACTTCATTCAGCCAGTCCTTGCCCTCCGTCCAGCCTGCGTCCGTGAGCATGGTGTCGATATACAGCTTGCGGGTCTTGTATTCGGACAGGTCGAGGGGCTTCGGCACATAGGTCTGCTGCTGCTCGGCACGGCGGGCGGTGAGTTCCTCCTTCAGCGCAGCATTCTCAGCCATCAGCGCGGCAAGATCAATGTCGGCTGCTCCCTTATCCCCTCGCGGAGAGGGCGCGGCGGGCTGCTGCAGCAGGCTGCGGTCAAAATGTCCCTCTGTGTAGTTCTCACCATAGCAGTACGCCACAAAGTCCAGAAAGATATAGAGATTTTCCAGACACAGCACCGCCTGCTCCTCGGTGATTTTCCTGCCGGTGTGGGCGGCGTTGTTGCCCATGCGGCGGATCAGATCCATCCGCCGCCAGATGTCCGCGCCCACGATATCCCGGAAGTCCTCGGTATTCATAAGGCTCACCAGAGAATCCTGATAAGGCATGACCAGCCCCTTGTCCACAGAGTACATCCACTTCACGGCAAACTCCATCGCCCGGCGGCAGTTCAGTATGCAGGCGGAGGGGTCAATATGTAGAATCCGCTCGGCGGAGACGGCTACGGAGGCGAAAGGCTCAAATTGCGGGGTGGATGAGAAAATGTCAAAGTTGGTCATGATTCAATTCCCCGAGCTTTTAATTTATTATAGTGTTTTTCAAATTCTGTCTCGCAGCCAAAAAGTCTGATGAAATCATCGCTATTGCCAATCCCGTATATCTGCGCAATTCCTTTTTCGGTGTATTTGAAAATAACCAAATTGCATATCTCTAACATGCAGATAAGAAGCTTTCGGACGTTTTCCCAGCAAAAAGGATGTTCGTCTGAAAAAATATCCGGATTGTCGAAAACTTCACTATCAGAATGCGCGTGGATTTTATTCCTTCTGGTGTGAATTTGGCTTAAGTCTCCGTGTGCAATCTGCTTTGCATCCTTATATGCTATTGTTTCCTTGGCTGAGATTAGCTTGTCATGAACAAGACCATTTTTAAATGAATCAAATGATTTGCTCTTTTGGTCAAACAGCTTACTGACCTCAATTTCAAAACGGAAACGCAGGGCATGGTAGGTCGTTCGGAAGAAATACGGTGCAATTTTATATTTGGAAGAAAATCTAGGATCGCGGAATATCTTATCCATAGCGCAGGATTGATCCATACAGTCTATGGCAGTTACAATGTGCTGCGCAAAAATATGCGCATTCTGAAAAGCAACTTTCTTGGTCAATTCAGTTCATCCTCTCACCCAAAATAATTCTGCATTAGGCTGTCAAATAGTAGCTGTACTTCGTTCAAGGCTTTTTGTATGATAGCTTTTGATTTGTCGGCCTGTTTGACAAATGCGTAGTAGGCTTCTTGAATTTCGATCGGCGGTTTGATAATCTGAAAACTCGATACGATAGGGACATTTAAATTGGGCATTGTCTGTCCCACAGCCATATCTTCTATAGTCTTTTTAAATGATGGGAACGAAATAATTTTCTGGATATAGTCGGCTGTTACTTCACCTTTTGGCCTTATCAAAAGGCTTCCCGTCCCGCATAATAAACCGTCATCAGAAACAACTGCACAGCGCCCCATTTCTCCTCTGCGCCCCAACACTATATCACCAATTTGAAGATGATAAGCGCTTAGTTCTGCATATTTTTCATCCGATACCGTCAGCTGTTGGTCAGTTACGATTTTGCCATCAATGATATGAGATGGGTTTACAAGGGCATGACCATCTTTTATGTAGTCTTCTTTATGTAGCAACGAACCAAACGGCCCGATTTTAATTTCAGCTAAATCCGACAGACTAACTTTTTTAAAACAATTAGGGTTTGAAATGGGGTCGCCAAACATTTCGACAAATCGGGCTTTGACCAGCTTGTCCAGCTTTTGGAGTTGCTGCCGACGATAACAGATCAGCCTATCGACCTCTTTCAGTATGGTAACTATTGAGCCTTGCCGCTCGACGTTTTCTTCAATATTGACCGAAAAATCTTCAAATTGCCGTTTATTAATTATTGGGACAACTGGAGCATTTGCGAGTTCTGTAAGTTTAGGCCGATTGTAATATATGCAATAAGCCAAGTATTCAGGAAGTACCCTGTCATTGGGAATTATCGCATTTATCTGTTGATTAAACGCGCACTCTCTTCCTGTTAAACATACCTTTCCAATAGTACCTATGCAGGTCACAAGTACGACACTCTTTCCAACAATCCTCGCTTTTGAGCGGGCTATCTCTGAAACGTATTCATTTGCCGTTTGCAATTCCGTAATGCCATCTTGATTCATTACGTCCGGTTTTATAAATGGAATATCTGAAGAAGCCCAGTATTTTAGCTCTTGTTTACTCGGGGTATTTCCTGTAATTACTGTTCCTAATTCACCTAGTTTGGCTCTCATATGTCATCCCCACAAATCCGAATCTTTCTGTGTAATAACCGTTACTGATTTTACTTGTGGATAGCTTTCTTCATAATGCTTTTTGAGTGCATTAAAAAACCTCTGCATATCAGATATACTGATTGCCATCACCCTATCATTTTCATGCAGATATCGCCATTCAACAAAGGCATTACTCGATACACGCATAAACCTATCCCAGTCAAAAATCAAAGAATCTGCCCTGACTTTTTTCTGAGTTCCTGGAGTTAGCATCGAAAAGAGTACATCAAACCTATGACTTATGAAATCCACTTGCTTTCCCTTTTCCATAATGATGGTTGCTTTAAGGATTAGCTCACAGCTAAAAGCGGCATTGACAATCTCCGGAATTAGCAAATGGACACTGCTGCGCTCCATTACATCAACAGCATCTTCAAACTCGACTGCACGCACATATGCTAAGTATGATTGTGTTTCATAATTGTATGCCATAGTATCTATTCCGTCCTCACAGTCCCAGCATTTCTTCCAAGGCGGCCATTTCTTCGCTGATTTTCATTTCCAACTCCCGCAGCTCCGCCATAATCTCCCCCGTAGGCGGATACTCCACAGGCTTATACTCCGTTTCCTTGTACTTGTTGATGGACAGGTCATAACCGTTGTCCACGATCTCCGCCTTGGGCACGAAGAAGGATTTTTCCGTGCGCCGGCGGTCTTTTTCTGCCTCCAAATTGCGGAAGCGGGCAATGATGTCGGGAATATCATTATTGGCGACCGGGCTGCGCTTATCGTCCAGACTAAAGCCGTCGGCGGTCATGTCATAGAACCACACGTTGTCCGTGCCGCCGTGGCCGGTCCTGGTGAAAATCAGAATGGCAGTGGACACGCCGGCGTAGGGCTTGAACACGCCGGAAGGCATGGAGATCACGGCCTCCAGCCGGTTGCCATCCACCAGCTCCTTGCGGATAGCCTTGTGCGCGGTGGACGAACCGAACAGCACGCCGTCGGGGACGATACAGGCACAGCGCCCGCCGATGCGCAGCATCCGCAGGAACAGGGCCAGAAACAGCAGCTCGGTTTTCTTGGTCTTGCAGATCTTCAGCAAATCCGCTGACACGGTATCGGCATCCAGACTGCCTTTGAATGGCGGGTTGGCAAGAATCAGAGAGTATTTCTCCTTGTCCGGATTCTGGTCGGACAGGCTGTCCCGATACTCGATAAAGGGGCTCGCAATGCCGTGGGTCATCATGTTCATCGCGCCGATCCGGAGCATGGTGCGATCCATGTCGTAGCCGAAGAACATATGGTTCATATAATGGTCTTTCTTCTGGCGGTTGAAGAAGATTTCTTCTTTCCGGGTTTCTTTCAGATACTCGCCCGCCGAAACAAGAAAACCGGAGGTGCCGCAGGCCGGGTCGCAGATGACGTCATCGGCCTTCGGGTCCATCAGCTCCACCATCATGCGGATGATATGGCGTGGGGTACGGAACTGGCCGTTGAGGCCGGACTGGCTGATTTTGCTGAGCAGATATTCGTAGGTGTCGCCGCGCACGTCCACCGCCTGGGATTCGCTCATCAGGCGGTAAATCTCGTCCAGCGCATCCACCACCTTGGAAAGCAGCAGCGGTGTGGGCAGCTTGAAAATGGCGTCATCCATATACTTGGAATAGGCGCTGTTTTTGTCGCCGTGGAGGTTTTTGATAAAGGGAAACACCCACTCCTGCACGACGGAGTACATTTTCCCCGCCGGGAAGTCATGAAATACACTCCATTTGAGCTGCTGACCGTCGATGGTGCGCTCACCCACCTGCACCTCATCGGTAAAGATGCTGGTATAAGGCAGCCCCAGCATGGCGGCCTCTTTTGCCCGGAGATTGTCCGAATCATCCAGGTCGTGAATGAACATCAGATAGGTGATCTGCTCGATCACGTCCAGCGGGTTCACCAGACCGCCCGCCGCAAAAATATCCCAAAGACCGTCGATTTTATTTTTCAGTTCGCCTGTAATCATTTATTCTCTCTCCCTGTTCCAAGTGTAAGATGTGTAGCGGCCACCGCCGAGTTTGATGATCTCGCCGGATTTCAGCAGCTCTGCCAGCGCCCGCTGGACGGTGATCTGACTGATATCCGGGCACTTTTCCATGATTTCACTCTTGGTGATTTTGCCGAGGTGGTTTTTGATGATCTCCCTCACCCGGTCGGGCTTGGAAAGTCCCTTGGTGGTCAGCAGCTCGATTCGGCTTTCAAAATCCCGGTAAGCCGCCACCAGAACGCCCAGCATATAGGTGACAAAGGGCGCATAATCGTTCGTGCCTTCGTGCCAGTTATAAGAGCTGGCCTGTAAGGCTTCGTAATAGGTCTCCTTGGTGTCGGAGATCAGCTTTTCGATACTGATATATTTGCCAACGATATAGCCGGAACGGTATAAAAGCAGCAGCGTCAGAAGCCTGCTCATGCGGCCGTTGCCGTCGTTGAATGGGTGGATACAGAGGAAGTCCAGTATAAAAATGGGAATCAGCAGCAGCGGGTCAAGCTCTGCATCCTGCATTGCCGCTTCAAAAGCATTGCACAATGCAGCAATGGTCTCCGGTGTTTCCCATGCTGGTACAGGCTCAAACCGAACGATTTGCTGGCCGTCCGGCAATTCTTCAGCGATCACATTGTCCGAGTTTTTGAAGCTGCCGCCGATGGACTTACCGCTGTACTTGTACAGATCCCGATGAAGCTGCAAAATGATAGACGGCTTTGGCGGGATAAAGTCATGACTTTCATGAATTGTTGCAAGTACATCGCGGTATCCGGCGATCTCTTTTTCGCTGCGGTTCCGGGGGATGGTCTTCTCACGAACGATTTTTTTCAGACGTTCGTTTGTTGTAACAATGCCCTCGATGCAGTTGGAGGCTTCAGTGCTCTGTATCTTTGCAACCTCCAAGAGATCAGACAATTCATCCGCCTTTGTCTCGATAAAAAGGTTTTGCTGCCCTTTGTATTCGTGAATTTGCGTCAGGTAGGCCACAACCTCTGGCGTCAGGAGCTTTTTATATTCTGCTTTGAAGTTGAAATCTCTCATTCAATTTCCTCACTTGACTTCCAATTTTATCATATTCCATTCAATGATACAATTATAGTATATACACGAACTTCTTCCTTGTCAACCTCATCTTTATCATCGTTTTAATAATGAATAAATTGAAAATACTTTAGCTGTAATTGCCGAACTTAGATGCAGTACGGTGCTTCCTTTCCTGTTCAGCAAAGGAAGCCTGCACCGATCAATGATGCAGGCTTCCTATGTGCTGGTAAAGGGTTTGCGACATATTCACAACATGAGCTTTTTCGCGGTGTCAATGATAGAAATCGCCGATTTTGCCGCTTCAAACAGATTTCCTGCAGTAAGCAGTCCCAATCCATCGAATATGATCGATGGAACAGGTGCGTTTTCTTTGGTTAACTGCGCAGTGCAATCTACCGCAGAGTGGAACACACGACGGAGTTCTTCCTGGTTCGGCATAGGGACACCAGATTGTACAGCGGATTGTGTGGAAGCAGACCAGTAATTGACAAAGTTGTCCTGATACGCCGGATAAGAGGCGCTCCACTGCATTGGACGAACCGGAGTCGTCTCCCGATAAGGGAGCTGATTCGCGTATCCCAGCATTCTTTGCCGTCTATAGGTTGCCTCTGCATCTAACTGTGCCTGCTCCGCACGTAACTGCTGCCGCAGGCGAGCGGCCTCTTGTTCGTTTTCTAACATGCGGTCTACAAGATCGCGATAAAATGGATCCTCTTGATACAATTTCCAATCGATTCCCTGCATATTTGCCATCCTTTTTGTTATGAAAACGTACCCCTAAAAAGGGCGCAAAACGG
>ULXC01033638.1_pt1 | contig 11206 bp, 8 predicted proteins | sample 1960721 | NCBI WGS metagenome assembly ULXC01 (sample SAMEA4835822, study PRJEB28245) | human gut metagenome | biome: gut microbiome; material: fecal sample | place: Denmark | collected 2008
AACATTGATTCTGATTTATACAAGCAGTGTTCTAATTTACATCCCACTATGTAACTATTAATTCCCGTAATTTTATATACAGCTTTAAACCTCTAATCTAAAGCTGTTATTTGTCGTTCTAATAAAATCTCGCATATATTACTAATGTCATTTTCAATAAATTCAAATTAAACGCATAAATTAAGCCTTTGTCGACCTTGCTTATATTTTACACTATAATAGGTCGACAAGCAATTTCAAATATATCTTTATCATTTTTCACTTATAACTTTTCTTGCTATTCCCACAATTCACAAAATACATAAGTCGATGTCAAATCAATGCCATTGCTAATTGTAAAAACAGCGATATTTTTACCCTTGAGAATAATTTCATAAGTACGTCTAAAATGTTTTTATATTGTTTAAGGCATTCAAAACTTTGCTATCAGATTCCATATTAAATAAATCTTTTTCATCTCAAAAATATTTTCAATTCCTCAGATTGTCTAATTTGTAAGTCATATTCTTTTAATTTTATCTTTTAAATATATCATTGTTCTGTCTATTTACTACTATATTTTCTCACCAGTTCCCTATCGCTGGCATATATTCACCATCAATTTTCTACTGTGATTACCCATGATGCAACCAGCGTATTCATGATAAAAAGGTCAAAAAAGATTACAAACAGGATTAGAAACAGCAATATACTGTCATGCTGGTTGAGCAGTTTGACAGATTGTCGAAGTATTCTCTGAATCCGGATAATCAGAAAATGTATGCTAATAAGAAAGAGCAGTAAGAAGGTAGCAAATCAAAACAATGTATTAACTAACGAGGATACTAAAATTTTGTATGAAAATATATCGTTAAAATCCTATGTAGTAAATGAGAAACTTAGGAATGAAGGAAGTTATCTTATGAAGAAAAGAAAATGGTTGATAGGCTTAATGAAACATTGAATAAAATGCCTAAGTATAATGATAATTTACAAAGGTCTGTATATTTCAAGTTTGAAAAAGTTGTAGAAAAATATGTAAAACGATTCTTGTCAACAACAAAAGGTCAGGTCTATAATGAAGACGGTCAGGTACAAATATATATACAGAATGCTCATAATGGTATAGATATTTCTTCTGTTAATGCACAGGAGCAGGAAGTTTTATATAAGACAAATCAGAGATTCAAAGTACTTAATAAAGAAAGGTTGATGATAAATATTATATCTTGTTGGAGGAATATAATGAGTGAAGAGTTAAAAAAGGGGATACCATTATTTGAAACAACAGGAGAAATTGTTAAAAGAACAAAGGAAGACAAAGAGAGATATGATAAAGATTTTGAAAAGATACTCAAAGAAGCAGGAGTACTTAAAGAAAATCAATCCATTAAGGAAATAAAGCATATTGATTAGTAAAATACCACCGGTCAAGTGGTATTTTTATACCCAATTTTAAGAAAGTGAGGATTTAGAAATGAAGAATTATGCAAGAGCAAAATCTTAGGCAGATATGCTTGCAGAAGATTTGTGCATAGTAGAATAATTCAAAGTTGCACCAGTGCAACAGCATAACGATGAAAAACATTTCTCTTGAAATTACACCTATTCGCAGATTTACATTCCACTATGTATCTATTAATTCTTTGACTTTCAGCAGTCTTTTCTTGTTGCTTCCAAGTATTTACATCCCACTATGTATCTATTAATTCAATCCGCAGGCTTCACTTGTAGCAGGTTTCAAGTCAATTTACATCCCACTATGTATCTATTAATTTACAAGCGACCTTGTTATTAGCACCCTTGTTTGAACATTTACATCCCACTATGTATCTATTAATTTGAACAGAGAACACACACGATAAAAAGCTGATAGTCAATTTACATCCCACTATGTATCTATTAATTCCGAAGCCTTTTGAAAGTCCCTGATTTATTGACTTTTATTTACATCCCACTATGTATCTATTAATTCTGATGACCGCTCTCGCACCCGTCGGGATTGTGTAATTTACATCCCACTATGTATCTATTAATTCCCGGACTTGTCTGCTGTGCTGTACCTGATGATGCATATTTACATCCCACTATGTATCTATTAATTCTTCTTCAAAAAGTTTTGCGTATGTCTTAGGTAATACATTTACATCCCACTATGTATCTATTAATTCTAATAGAAGCGTTAATAATAGCGGATATTTGCTGTGTAATTTACATCCCACCATGTATCTATTAATTCTGCTGCAAGCGGTTGGGTACTTGATGAATTAGAAAAATTTACATCCCACCATGTATCTATTAATTCATGATTCACAGGTTATCACATCCGCATCATTCACAAATTTACATCCCACCATGTATCTATTAATTCCATAGCACAGCCGTCTGCCTTTTTCTCAAGTAAGAAAATTTACATCCCACTATGTATCTATTAATTCGGGAATTAACTACATTATTATTGTTTGGTGGAGCATATTTACATCCCACTATGTATCTATTAATTCCAGAATGATTTGCATGCTAAAAGCTGTGCAAAATATCATTTACATCCCACTATGTATCTATTAATTCCGTGTTGACTTTGCAACTTGTTTATATCATGCTTTATTTACATCCCACTATGTATCTATTAATTCCGATATTACAGACAGCACAGAATATTTTGTATGGTCATTTACATCCCACTATGTATCTATTAATTCAAATATGTTCTTGAAAACTGTTTTGATTTTAAGAATATTTACATCCCACTATGTATCTATTAATTCTATTTTTACACTTACAAAGGTACGTCCTCCCATGGCATTTACATCCCACTATGTATCTATTAATTCGGGAAACAGATTGAAATATTGCAGGAAAGTTTTAGAATTTACATCCCACTATGTATCTATTAATTCTTTTTATTCAATTACTTCCGCTGAATTATCCAGCACATTTACATCCCACTATGTATCTATTAATTCGTCAGATACAGAGCCGTCTAATGCTTTTCAGCTTATATTTACATCCCACTATGTATCTATTAATTCAATACAACAACCGCAATCGGTGGGGCAATTGCTACAGGATTTACATCCCACTATGTATCTATTAATTCTTTTTCTTTTCACAATCCACTGTTATATTCAATTACATTTACATCCCACTATGTATCTATTAATTCTGACACTGCAACGGCAAGGCATTCAAGTTTCCGTATTTACATCCCACTATGTATCTATTAATTCAGTGTGTTTATTGAAATTATATTATCTTTTGTTGTAATTTACATCCCACTATGTATCTATTAATTCTAATGCTTCACATGAAACATAGTGTTATTCTTCAAAATTTACATCCCACTATGTATCTATTAATTCTAATAGCGGCAATAATACTGTTAATGGCTCTATTACATTTACATCCCACTATGTATCTATTAATTCTGTAGCATAATTGTTAAACTTAACATCAATATCTTCATTTACATCCCACTATGTATCTATTAATTCTCAATCTGCACATCAAACAGCTTTAATTTACTGAATTTACATCCCACTATGTATCTATTAATTCGAAGTTGCTCGTCTGATAGCCGCTGGATTGTAATTATTTACATCCCACTATGTATCTATTAATTCAGGTCATACAATCCAACAATTGCTTCTCCAATTGTATTTACATCCCACTATGTATCTATTAATTCGGCTGCTCTATGCAGTCACAAAGGCAGAAAAGGAACTATTTACATCCCACTATGTATCTATTAATTCGCGTTATACCATGAGATTTTATCCTGCTTTGAGATAATTTACATCCCACTATGTATCTATTAATTCACAAGTCCATTTGAAAACGCCGTTGTTTTCACTGCATTTACATCCCACTATGTATCTATTAATTCCCTGTACCGTGTAAGAATCAGCTTCAGCAGGTTCTTCATTTACATCCCACTATGTATCTATTAATTCCTCTAAGACAGGAAAACATACAGATTCAACCGATGCAATTTACATCCCACTATGTATCTATTAATTCTAAGAGATAGCTTCATTAAGCCAAACATTATTAGTATTTACATCCCACTATGTATCTATTAATTCACTACCGAATTTATCAATCCATCGTGATACACTTTCATTTACATCCCACTATGTATCTATTAATTCCCGTAATTATTAAAGCCTCTCTGTTTCTCAACTCTGAAGCGTTATTCTGTCTACCCTTTAAATCCGCCAACAGATTACTAATACTTTATGCCCTGAATATGCTAGAAGCATAGCAATATCGCCATTGTCGACTCTGTGCATATTTTACACTATTTCTGGTCGACAATCAAATTATGAAACTCGTCAAATCATCTTCCTTACCCCAAAATTCTTTATCCAGCCATTTTTCACTCCTGCTTTTGAATAAAATGACTGAATCCAGATTAGTATTAACATGTGGTTTCAACTCACCCCGTAATTTTTCTAATTGAACTGTTGATATTTCTCCTTCAAAGACAGAATTCTGAATATGCGTCAGATACTTTTTGCAGATTTTGAAAATATGTGACCATCTTTTTTGCCCATTTTCATCTTTACTAACATCATATACAAGTACAATATACATATACTACCACCATATTCTAAACCCTTCATATTCTTTCTCACCTATTAAATGCTTTATAAGCTTATATGCTTCTAACCTCATCAGATACTGGTAAGACACCTGTCTTCCCAATTCTTTATGCATTATCGTTTTCTTCATACGATTCTCAAATTCTGAAACAATAAGTTTAGAAGCTTCTTTCTTAAGATGAAGATAGTTAAGTTCTTTTGTAAAGCTGTCTTCTGTTATCTGTCTTCTGTTTAACAACGAAAATATCAATCTGTCTCCAATCAATGGTTTAAATACTTCCGATATATCCAGACATAATGAATATCTTCTTACTCCCGGTTCATGCAGATAACTTATCGTTGGATTCAGTTGTGTATGATATATCTCGCTTAATAAACGCGTATACACTAGGGAATTAACAAATGAAATCAATGAATTAATCATATTGTCTGGCGGATGCATAACACGCTTATCAAACTGTATATCCTGATTAACAATCACATTCCACGCTGCATAATATCTCTTTCTTATATTTCCTTCAATTCCCATCAATTCTTCTATTGTCCTTGCTTTACAAAGAGTTCCACGAAGTGAATCTATATCCCTCATATATTCCGAGACATCTTTTTCTCGGCCATTATAATATCTGAGATTTCTATATATATTATCTGCTGCCGCCTGTATAAATTTTATGGCAATATCCAATCTCTTATCATAATCCACATAATGTTCAACCTGCTTAACCAGCAACTGACCTGCTGGATTTCCATCCTTTGGATAAAAACTTCCTGAATAATAATTATAATAATTAAAGAAATGTATAGGTATTCCATACTGCGATATATAATTAAGAAATGTCGTATTAAACGACATTTCAGACATTACATATATATCTGAAATTCTTTCAATTGGAATATCTCTTTTTTCTCCGTCATAAGCAGTGAACTGTAATGTATTATCCTTGCGTTTTAAATCCCCATTATTATACACATAAAAACTCTGTTTCAATTATCATCACCTTCTTCTGTCTATATAAAACACAAATCATAATATGCACATTTTTTGCATATCTTTTTCTCTTCCAGCTTCGGCGGATACTCCTGATTCTTCACACTAATGATTTCTTTTATAATATCGTCTAGTTTTTTACAGTCCTCATCCGACAATTCTACATCAACATTTTTCTTCAGCAGCGGATAGTCTATCACGCCATGAAGTCCATCCACATTTCTTTTTTTCAGGTAATATAGATAATACTTAACCTGCCATATTCCAGCCTCTTCTATACTCTTGCTCTTCTTTATCTCATGAAGTTCATTTTTTTCATGAATAAAATCAATATTAATAATGCCATCTATTTCAATATGCTTATCATCCCGCTTGTAACTGTTCTCATCCAGCAATTTTCCAAGCTGCACATTTTCATTCTCATCTTCCATATTAATCTGATGACAAAAATACCATAACTTTCTTGAGCACACGAAATAATAATAAATCATCACTCCTGTTATTCTTTCTTCCATAAAATGCTCCTATCGTATGAATATTCAGACAAATATATCTCTTTCATATTCGCCTAAAACTAACCCTGCTCCTGTTAAATCCACAACATTGAAATCGTACATAATACATGATCTATGAATATCACTACCATATATTACATCACGATCTATCCCATCCGGATATTTCTTATAAGCATATAACTGTATAGAAATCACATATGAATCCAGCTTTGTCCTTGCGTCATTCTTCTCTCTTCTATCAGCATCAGAGCTATGCATTATATCAATACACTCGCTTATAACTTCACGATTATCTTCATATACGTCATCAGGAATAATTTTAATACTGTTTATATCCCTGAATTTTTCATCAGCTTCACTTTTACTGTATTCTGCTGGTGTCAGTTCTTTAAACATTGCAAGAAACTTCTCTATATCCCTGTAATAATCCGTATCCTTTATCTCATCTGTACAGTATACTTTATTGATATATTCAGATTTGTCTGATTCTGTCATAACTCTGCCAATATATTTTTCTAAACACTCAACAGAACGAGTGTATATCTCACGATTATATATAGCCCGGCTGACTCCTACTCCATTTGCATTAATGTATATATGTATATTGGCCTTATCCGGAATATACCGACCTTTCCTGTTGCATCTTCCCATTCTCTGCATCAAACTATCAGCCGTACTCATCTCTGTATACAACACATCAAAATCAATATCCAGACTTGCCTCAACTAACTGTGTTGTTACCCATATTCCCGTTTCATTTTCACTATCTGAGAACTTTATAATCTCATTTTCCAGCATTCTCTTATGTTCTTTGGTAAATCGTGCATGCAGAAGATGAACATTATCTGTTTTTTCGGTCAGGCTTTTATATATCTGCTGTGCCTTTTTTACCGTATTGCATATTACAAGAACATTTTTATCATAGCTATCTTCTACAACCCTATCTATTTCTATATCGCCATCTTTTATATCTATCCAATGTCTTTTAAGATTCGATAATGCAGAAAAATCCCTGTATTCATACTGATTATCAGCCATCAATCCATATTTATGCATAAGACTTCCCAATACCGGTGGAAATGTTGCTGTTATTATGGCAAATTTCCCACCCATATCAGTCACTATCTTTAATCCATATATTATTGCTGCTATTACTGATGGACTATATGCCTGTATCTCATCAATAATTATCTTAGAATATTTCAATGTAGCTGCAAATATTTCTGTTCCCAACGCCTTATACACAAACTTAAACAACTGATCTACTGTACATATAGTAAGCGGCTGAGATAATAATTTTGCTTTCTGATATTTTTCATATCCATCAGAATCTGTTTCGTTTACCTGGTCTTCAAAATAATAATGCATACTGTCTGAATGAAGTATTGCCACGTCCTTATATTCATACCTGTCTCTTATTCTTTCATATATTGCATTCGATGATACTACATATGGCAATGTATAAAATCCCTTTTCACCATTAAGCCATAATAATGATGCCTCTGTTTTTCCCATTCCAGTTGGTGCAACCACAACAAGATTCTTATCACATTTATCTCTCATATACTCCTGAACTGGTCTTAATCCATGCTGTTGAAAAATGTTTTCTATAGATGTTTTAAGATATTTTGTTGTGAAAGCAGAACAATCCTCTGCTTCTGTATAACCAGCACTCACTGTATAATCAAATTTATTCAGCAGACCTTTGATTAGCACAAATTCCTGCCATTCATGCAAATATTCATTCTTATCATAACAGCTCATGATGTATTTGCTTCCCGATATGCTGCCTGTATTTCTGAACAGAAGATATTTATTTATACCCGAAACCTTAGCTTTGATACTTTCATCATTTAAAAAATCCCTTATATATGGGTTATAGTATTTCTTACAGAAATTTAATATTATATCATCACCGTTTTTATCTTCTCTGACATGATGATGATATACTGCTGTATAGAAAGCTTTATAATCATCATTATCTGCTTCTGGTATATGATTCTTAAATTCTTCAGGCGATGTCGTCATTGCACTTAAAAATCCGTGTGGTATCTCCTGAGTCTTTATTACATCCAGCTCTTTATTTATCTTAGATTGAAAAACAATGTTTGCCTTTCCCAGGTCATGCACTCTGCATGCTTCTATTATTATTGCTTTTTCTTTTTCTGTAAAATAATGTCCGAATTTTTCAAAAAAATCCTGTGCACATTTAACTGTATCATCCAGATGCTGTTTTAATGTCACCTGTTCTTCTTTAGAACCCCCATTCGGAACTGACTTTGCAAAATATTCCATCTACCCCTCCATACATTTAAATCCACAATGTAACTATTAATAAAATCTCATCACGCAAATATTACAACATCTTCATCATCCGTATCATCTACATACGCTCTTTCCAGGCATTTATGAGGCGGGCAGTAATATGCCTTAACTCTTCCACCTTCTTTTTCAGACTTCCATCTCCTTAACCCCTGTTTAGTTATCTCATATTCTTTATTCAATGTATAAACAGTTGCTTCAACAGGTTCTTCCCCCATGTAAGACACAGGAATATACATATCGTGATTAGTCAGTACTTCTTCATCTTCTTTTAATGAAACAATTCTGACATCTCTTATATCTATAATATCCTCATATCTTCCAAGAGACAGATACGTTGGCGGATTCTTAAGTGCCTGATATATTATTTCAAAATCAGCCTCATCCTCTGGCACAATATGTATTATGAGCTTGCATTCACATAACAGTTCAACATTGGCTATTCCCTTAAATATTCCATAATTATCGCCATCTTTTACGCATATCTGATGCCTGCCTTCTTCATATCTGGCACCTGCTGAAAATGAATAGCGTGTATACAGATCAGATATAGTCCCTTTGTTATCGCCCTGAATACTCAGCTTCATTTTGTGATACTCTTTAAATCCACATGCGGCATGTATCATTCCACTTACTGTTGAATATGGTGGAAGAGGATAGGTCTCTTTAATTATAAAACTGCTCGGTTTTCTATAATTAACAAGATTCTGAAAACAATCCAGTCTTATTGCTCTATGCATAGTACTCATCCACTTTCTTCTTAAACTCTCCAAATGCTTCTGCTATTGTTACAGCCCCAAGTTTTTCCTTAATCTGACTGTCATTATTAAAGATTCCTGATGTTACTCCTACTATTGTAGAATTTTCAAGATCTTCACTACTTTCTTTCATTTCTACCAATGTATCAACATTTATCATATTATTATCAATCTTAACTATGTTTTCAAAAAACGGATTCTTTCTTTCATAGTTACCACCTATGATAAATAATGGAGATAAATTCTCTCTCCTGCCGCGTATATCTCTATAAAGATACTGAACGGTTTCAAGAAGTGTTTTAACCCTTTTAGCTTTTTCCTCCTTTGATACATTAATCTCTCCATCAATTCCAACCCTGTCAAGATCCACTGAAATTGTATATGCATAATAAGAACGGTGAATTTCACTCTGTGCAATACCATTGTCAAGATTCTGGCGCTTAGCTAATCCCATATTAGTAAGAAACTCCAGCTCCCCCTGATATGGTTCAAGTGATATGGCGTTGCTAAGTCTAGCCACTGCACTTCTTGTTGATGCACCTCCCCTTGCATTATCGTCCTTTGCCATTGTCTTCATATAACCAAATAAATCTATTTCTGGGTAATCCTCTATAGTAGCTGATGGAGCAAACTGTACAACTCCGCTCTTATCCTCGACAGGTGTGTTATCCCACTCAGCCTGCTGTACAATATTGTATCTTATTGCCTGCCTTGATATATATGAATACTGGCTTGCATTACCTCTTGTCATTTTCTTAATATTAGAAATATTACCTAATCCTTCTCCATAATTCGCACTCTCTGCAACAAATACTATTGTCATTGTCAATCCATTCTTACTCATCTAAATAACCTCCTCATTCTTCTTATTCTGTCTGCATCCTTTTAATCCCAAAACAAATGCATATCCATATTCTTCAAATAACTCCTGATTTTTCTGGATATATACAAACTCTCTTGGAATAACTAATTTATCAGCCTGTCCCACTTCAGCTGGCACCTTACAGGTACAATATAATCTCATTACAATATCCAGAAATTTTCCTGTATTTCTCGTAGATAATGCATTAAGAAGCTGATATATTGTTCCTTTGATACATTCATCATCCTTTGCCCCTTTTGAAGACAATATAGCAGTTCTTAAAGCAAAACCACTATCCATTACTGTTATACTTCCCATTTCTATAACCTTACCTCCATTTCCTTGCAAATCCTTATCTTTCTTAACAAGTGCACTATACAACATTACAACATATATCCAATAAGCAGTTACTATCTGTCCCGCATTATCAGAATCAAGATTATTCTTTAGCACTTTCTTTAGAAGCAATTCCTGACTTCTATGTTTCAGAATATTCATAACTACATTTTCGTATATATTAAGATAATCTGCTCCAATTCTTGTGTAAGGATATTCTCCTAAATACTCTAAAGCTTTTCTTACCTTTTCATCATTAAATGTCTGAAGTGCTTCATTACTTATTACAGAAAAGATATATTTATCCTTCTCATCTGTTCCCTTTAAAATAACCTGAATATTGTTAAGCTGTTCAACTTTACAATCCATCAACTGCTTCAACATTCTGGCAAACCATTGTGTATATCGTTCAGCTTCTTTTTTCTCTGCCTCTGTCACAATCTTTCCACTCCTGCTATTAGAAGCCAGTAACTGATTAATTGATGAATTAGTATTCATAAATGCAAAACGCTGTCCTAAAAGTGTGAATCCAAGCGGACTGGCAGCATATACAAATGCGCATGCAGGACACAAAAAGGCATCTACTTTACAATTCCAGAATGCAGACTTTTTTCTTGCAAGATCATCTGCCATATCCTTCATAAAAGCAATAGAAACACGTTCCTTGTTTCCCATTGGTCTTCCACAGTCTATACACATATCCTTATCTTTATCATGATTTGTCCTGATACATTCTTTAAATGGTTTTGTAAAATCCTGTTCAAACAATATACGCATGTCCTTCTTTGCATTAGCTCTTAGCAGAAAACATTTACCATCCCAGAAACGGTTAATATAATTAT
>ULXC01022906.1_pt1 | contig 11103 bp, 8 predicted proteins | sample 1960721 | NCBI WGS metagenome assembly ULXC01 (sample SAMEA4835822, study PRJEB28245) | human gut metagenome | biome: gut microbiome; material: fecal sample | place: Denmark | collected 2008
TTATGTGTATTGGAAGCATCCCGACATCGTGCGAGAGAGGGTGCAGATATGTTCTATCGGCGAAGATTGGGCGGGACTGGCCCAACGGATTGCCGATGACGACCGATGTCCCCATCGGGCGCGAGTTCTGGAGATCATCAATTCGGACGTTGACTCCGCGACCAAAGAGTGGCGGCTAAAACAGGTGGGCGACGGTGCGGCATGGCGGCACATCGTAAACAACCATCTGCGTTATCTGCGGGCCGGCGCAACCTGCATCATCGTGTTCCAGTCGGTTCCCCATGCGCCCGAACCGACGGTCGAGCCGGAACCCGAGTCAGAACCCGGACCGGTCGTAGAACCAGACACCGTGCAGATGCCGGCTCCGCAACCCGTTCCGGAGTCGCCGGCCATGGAACCGACGTTCGTCCGCAAGCCCCTGCTGGCCGTGAAGAGCAACCTGCTCTTCGACCTGGCCTCGGCGCTCAACGTCGAGCTCGAAGTCCCGATGGGCAAACGCTGGTCCGTTGCCGGGGAGTGGATGTTCCCGTGGTGGCGGAGCAACAAGTCGGACCTGACGATGCAGCTTCTGGCAGGACATGGCGAAATAAGATATTGGCTGGGCGATCGCGCCAAACGAGATGTCATGACGGGCTGGCACCTCGGCTTGTACGGCGGCGGCGGAAAATTCGACTTTCAGGTCTTCAACGACGACGGTTCCCAGGGCGACTTCTTCGATGCCGGGCTGAGCTTGGGCTATGCGCACCGCATCGGACGCAGCCGCAGCCTGCGTATGGAATACACGTTGGGAGTCGGTTACCTGCGTTCGAACTATGAGGCCTACGACCGTGTGCGCGACACGAAGTACGGCGACATCAAGGTCGTCCGTTACCCGTGGGAGACCCGTCGGCTGAACTGGATCGGTCCTACGAGGGCGCGGATTTCGCTGGTATGGCTGTTGCATTACAGAAAAAAGGAGGTTGCAAAATGAAAAACATACTGATTATATCGGCTCTTGCAGGCGTTCTGGCGCTCTCCTCCTGCCGGCGCGACGACCTTTATTATGCCACCGTCGACCGCGCCACCGTCCGTATCGAGGCCGACTGGACTCCGGCGCGGCTGACGCCCAACGGCGTTTCGGCATTCGTGTTCGACCGCAACGGCGCGGCTTTCGACGTGGTCCGGAGCAACGACTCCCGGAAAGCGGACCTCTCACTGCCCGAAGGCTCCTATAGTGTTGTCGTGCTGAACAATACGCTGGATGAATACAGGAATATCGAAAGCGCGGGAACCGACCGGCTGGAGACCTTCGCCCTGATGGGCAGGGCGGTGTCCCCCAACTTCACGTCGCTCGGCGGCGGCACCCGAGCGGAATCCTTCATCGGGGAGCCCGACACGGTGGCCGGAAGCGTAGTCCGAAATATCGAGGTGACCCGCAAGATGATCGAATATTTCCGGACCAAACCCCACGGCATGGAACCCGCCCCGGCGGCAGTTTATCAGACTGCTCCGACCCGCATCATCTCGGTGGCCGACATCAGGGTGCATGTCAAGGGGCTCAAATATGCCGCGGGGGCGCCCCGCACCCACCTGAAGAATCTTTCGGGCGGCTATTACCTCGATTCGGACAAGCCGCATTCGCTGCAGGTCTGCCACGAGTTCGTGCTGAACAACCGCTGCTTCGATGCGGAAGACCCGCGCAACGGCACCATCACCAGACAGCTGGCGACGTTCGGCCTGCACGAGGAGACGGGCGTGCGCTACCTGATGGAGATGGAGTTCGTGCTGCTCAACGGCGAAAAACATCCCGTCTCGCTCGATGTCACCGATGCCATCCGCGTGACGCAGGGCGCGACGCACAAGATCATCCATATCGAGGTGGAGATCGAACTTCCCGAGGTGATCGGCAACGGCGACGGCGCCTTCGACCCCGACCTGGAGGAATGGGAGGACATCGATGTCGACATCCCGATATAACCGACGAAACATGATTTTACAAACACCATAAAAAAAAGAAAAAAATGAAAAGATCTGTTCTCATCGCTCTGGCGGCCTTCGCACTGGCCGGCTGCGCAAAGGAAAGCGTGGTCGACTCCGCCCTGACCAATGCCGGCAACGCTATCGGCTTCAACACCTATTCGAACATCACCCGCGGCAATCCGTTCGACAACAACCCCGAGTTCGCCGCATCGGGCAACGTCTTCGGCGTAACGGCCTTTATCAGCACCTCGGACAGCCCCTACATGGGCAAGGCCGATGCCGGCACCGAGATCGTTTCCGACGGCACGAAATGGGACTACAAGAACACGAGCGACATCCGCTACTGGCCGACCCAGGGAGAAACCCTCAGTTTTTACGCCTATGCGCCCTACACCAAGAACGGCGTTGCGATTCCGGTTGCATATACGAAGGGCGACGGAATGATCATGACGGACTATACCGTTCCTGCCGACGATGCCGGCCAGGTGGATCTCATGTACGCCTCGGCGCTGAATGTCGCCAAGGCAAGTCCGGCCGTGAAGGTTCCCCTCCAGTTCAAACACGCGATGACGCAGGTGCGTTTCAAGGCCAAGGCCAAGGGCGACGGTGTCTTCATCGACGTGAAGGAGAACGGCATCAAGCTGAGAAACCTCGAGTCGAAGGGCACCTTCACCCTCTCGGCCGCCGGCGCTGCCAGCTGGAGCATTACTGAAGGCAACCTGACCGAATATACGGCAGTTTTCCCCGAGACCAAGGAAATCACCAATGCGGAAGCAAAAAATCTCTATGATGCGGACAAGGCACTGATACTGCTTCCGCAGGAGTTCGCCGCAAAAACCGGTGACGGAGACATGACCGGCGGCACCCTTACGATTTCCTGCAAGATCTATTACAAGGATAATAACGCAACCCCCCAGTATCTGTTCGGTTCGGCCGACACGTATGCCGACTACACGGTTCCGTTCAGCAGCAAGAAAGTTACCGGCGATACGGAGGGGGAAGAGATCTGGAAGATGAACAAGCGCATTACCTATACGCTGACCGTCACCGGCAACCTCGAACCTATCCTGTTCGAGACGTCGGTAGTGGATTGGGAGGATTCCAACGCAGCCATGGAGATCTAAGACGCTCTGGCCGCACGCATGCGCCGGCCTCACGAAATTCCGGGAGGGTTGAATGTCCCTCCCGGAGTACAAACCGGATCGCCCGGCGGTCCGATACGATTTACAAGTTACGGATATGGAAACACGAAGATATTGGCTTTGGGCGGTTTTCAGCCTGACGACTCTTATATCGTGCGGCAGGGGAGGGGATGAAGCCCTGCAACCCGCGGACGACGCCATCCGGTTCGACGACCGGATAGGGGATTCGGCCGTTCCATGGACGAAAGGCGTACAGACCGACGACGGCAACTTTGCCGACTTCGGGGTTTTCGCCTACTATTCGCCCCAGGGCAGCTACGATGCCGCCGCTTCGAAGCCCGATTACATGTACAATGTCCGGGTGACACGCCCCGCCGGAGGGGACTGGACCTATTCTCCGACGAAATACTGGCCCCAGGGAAAGGTCAGCTTCTTCGCCTATGCTCCGTATGACACCGATGCGGCGGTCTCCGTCTCATGCGGGACAGGCGCTCCGCGCGTCACCTATGCCGTTCCCGACGCCGTGGCGGATCACCGCGACCTGCTGCTGAGCGCCCCGGCCCTCGACCGGACGAAAGAGGGCGGCAGGGTGCCGCTGACATTCCGCCATGCGTTGGCGGCCGTGGTCTTCGAAGCCAGCGTCGACGGCACGCTCTCCGAGGGACAGTCGATACGCATAACCGGAATCCGTCTCGGAAAGTTCCTGCATAAGGCCACCTGCCACCACGAACTGCCGGACGCCATCACGCAGACCTTAGCGACGGACGCCGCCGACAGGGAGTACGCTCTCTCGGAGGCGGACGGCACGTTGCAGGGCAATTCGCTGGTTGCCGTCTATCCCGTCTACCAGCCGGTCTCCTCCGCAACGGGCTGCGCGATGCTTTGGCCGCAACAGATCGATGACGACGACCTGCTCACCGTCACGGTCCGCTACACGTCGAACGGCGTGACGCGGGAATCTGCAATAGTTCGGAATATCGGCGATTTCGTCGTCTCCGGCAGCATCGAAGCCAGCAAGCGATATGTTTTCAGACTGAAGTTCACCCCGTTCGGCGAGATGGCGCTGACCTGTGTGGTGCAGGACTGGAACCAGGAAACCATTGATGTCCCCGATTTCGATTGACGATTATGAAACGATTATTCCATATAGCCTGGATGTGTCTGGCCGTCGCGGCGTGCTCGAAGGATGAATTGCCCGGAACGCATGGCGAGTTTGCCTCGCTGACGCTGAGCGTCGCCTCTTCGCAGAACGACGTGAAGACCCGCGCCGTGTCGGCCGATGCCGACGAACAGCGGATCAACAACCTCTACATCTTCATATTCAACCCGGACGGGTCGGTCGATTGCCGCAACTATATCTCCAGCCTGAGCGCATCGAGCTGGACCGGAACCATCGGCGGCCTGACGTGCGGCACGGGGAAAAGCGTGGCCGCCATTGCCAATACGGACAATACGGTCGTCGACATTACCCGCGAGATGCTCGACGGCATCGCCTCGCGTGCGGCGTTGGATTCGTGCGTGGTGAACCTCCGGGGCAAGTTCATCGAACGGGGCACCAACTTCCTGATGACGGGCGTCGCCGAGAATGTCACCGTCACGGCCGGCAGTCCCGTCTCGGCTACCGTGCCGCTGACACGCGTCGACTCCAAAATCCGCTTCCGCGTCACCGAGGCTTCGGGCGTCACCTTCACTTCCGACGACTGGCGCGTCGTGTCGGTTCCACGCAAGGCGGGGATGATGGCTTCGCGCACCGACCTGTGCACCGACCCCGCGGAGTGCTTCGATACGGAGTGGGCTCATTTCGAGGAGGACGGCAAGACCTTCGCCTTCTATTCGCTGGAGAGCGTCCTGACGCCCCGGGCCGAGATTCCCGTCACGGCGGGCACCTATGAGGAGCAGTATGCGCTGCGCGAGAAACAAGACAAGACCCCGACCGGCGCGGGAATCGAGGTCGCCAACGGCGACTATACCTATGCGCCGAAGACCGGAACCTGCGTCCAGTTGCGGGGTGACATACGCTACAAGGACGCGTCGTCGGGCGTGGAAATATCGACCGATGTGGTCTATACGATCCATCTCGGAGGCGTGGAAGGCGTCGACGACTACAACTTGCTCCGCAACACCTACTATACCTATAACGTGAAAATCGTGTCGGTGGACAAAATCATCATCGAGGTCGATTCGAGCAAGAAGACCGAGGAGGACGAGCGGCGTCCCGGCGCCGAGGGCGATGTCGTGATGGCGCTGCAGATCAAGGAGCTGGACGCGTACAACGAGGTGTTCACCCTGAGTTTCCACCAGAGCAACGTGGACGAGACCATGACCTGGGACGTCAACACCCCCTTCTCGCGGGGCGCCGCCGGCGAACATCCGGCCGACTACAAGTGGATAAAGTTCCGGATCAACAGCAAGAACAGCAGCAACTTCTACAGTAGCACCGATTTCCGCGCCTATCCGGGCAACGATGCGGTCTACACGGGGACGGTCTCGCTGGACACCTATATGACTGACGTGGCGAACGGGACGGACAAACTGCTGTATGTCGACCAGCTGGTGAATATCCTTCAGGCCTGCAAGGAGCGTTACCGTACCAGCGGAAGCGGGGGCTCCGACCACCTGTTCGACAGTAGCGACTACATGCGCTTCACGGCATTCGTCGACGAATACTATTACGAGACGAGCCCGACCGATCCTTCGGAAACGGCCGTGAACGGCTTGTGGAAGAAATTCGTCAACCAGCAGGCGCGGGTCATGAACATCCTTTCGAATCTGGCGTACAGCCCCGATCGCCAGAGCACGAAGACCAACGCCATCTATTCGATCCGCCAGTCCTCAATCCAGACCATGTATAACATCATGGACGAAGAGAATTTCACGGCCTGGGGCACGGAGATGATCCAGGAAGAAACGCCGGTCGCATTCGAAAAAAACACGAACGACGTTTCCAACCCGACATACAACGACTCGAACAACGGACGTGCGAATACGCTCCGGATGTGGCTGGGCGGCAGTACGACCAAACGCTGGAGCGATTACGTCACGACGTCGACCTGGACCCTGAAGTCCGATTACGAGGCTGCCAAATACAAATGTCTGCGGATGAACCGCGACAACGACGGCGACGGCACGATCGACGAGAACGAGGTGCAATGGTATCTGGCGGCCATCAACCAGTTGACGGATCTATGGATCGGCGAATGGTCCTTCGACCAGCGAGCCAGGCTTTACAGGAAAACGACCTGGACAGAGGGGCAGGAGCAGTATTTCGCCAGCAGTACGGTTCACGAGAAGTACCTTGGCTATGACAACCCCATAATCCTATGGTCATCCGAAGGCTCCTCGACCGGAAAACTTTCCCAAAATTATTCCAGTTCGATTTCTACTCCTGTTTATTATCGTTGTGTCCGTAATCTGGGAATTCCACGCACGGCCGCCGGAACCGTCAAGCCCGACGATATGGCCACCTACGATGCGATGACCCGCAGGATCTCGCTTGCCCGAATCGATCAGCAATCCATCCGCGGCTATTTCCAGACCGCCGAACTGCCCGAGCACCACGAACGCGAGGCGGCCAACAAACCTTGGAGGATATTCGAAGTTCTAAACACGCCATCCGGAGGCCATGGATATAATTGGGAGTCGCTGAGGAGCGCGGCAAGCGCAGGCAACTCCCCGTGTCCGGCAGGATACCGTATCCCCAACCAGCGGGAACTGGCGCTGATGCACTCCCGAATCGGCAATGACGGAAACTGGACACTCAACAACCATTTTTCGCGCACCCGCTTCCAGTTCGACTCGGGCCGCCCCGGATTTTCCGTTAGCCAGAATAACGGCGTACTGTATTTGTTGTCCGGCACAGGCAATTATGGCGGCGTGCGCTGCGTGAAAGATATAAACGAATAACGCCGCAGGGAGGCATTCTCCGCCCTAATGCGCCCGGCTGTATGACCATTGTCGCGGTGGTCGTTATCGGACAGAATCGTGGTCGCAGCATCCGTCCCCCGGGTGGTGCTCCAGCACGGTGTGGGGAATGTGGCCGTGCGAAACGAGCTGAATAGGGCAGTCGTAGTTGCGCAGCTGCTCTTCGGTCAGCACGTTCGAACGGTGACGGTGCACGCGGCGGTTGACACAGACGATCTCTTTCACGACACTCGTGATCGTGCCGATGTCGTGCGACACCATGACGATTGCCATGCGCGTATTCAGCTCATGCAGCGTACGGTAAAGCTCTTTCTCGAACTTGTTGTCCACGAAATTCGCGGGTTCGTCCAGAATCAGCAGCTTCGGGTCCGAGATCACGGCCCGGGCCAGCAGCGCCCGCTGCATCTGGCCGCCCGACACCTCTCCGATCGGCTGGCGGGCCGTTTCGGCAATCCCCGACGAGGCCAGCAGCGCCATCGCCTTTTCGCGGTCCTCCCGGGTGTAGGGGGAGCGGAACCCGCGGCGGCCCTGCAATCCCGACAGCACGACTTCGAGCACCGAGATCGGAAACTCCCGGTCGAAATCCGACAACTGCGGCATATAGCCGATCAGCCGCTCCTTGCCCCGGAACAACTCCGGCGCCAAACATATTTCGCCCGTATGGGGCACGGTTCCGAGTATGGCTTTCACGAGTGTCGTCTTTCCGCCGCCGTTGGGACCTATGACACCCAGGAAATCGTCGTCGCCGATTTCCAGATCGACATGTTGAATGGCTTCGTATCCGTCGTATGCGACGCTTACGTCGCGCATCGTTACCAGATTCATTTTGCGGTGATTAAGTCGGTTATCGTGTCGATGTTCGCTATGGCGTCCCGGTCCAGCGGATCAATCGCCACGTATTCGGCGTCGATGTCTCGGGCTATGACCTCCACGGTCGATGCCGGGAATTGCTTTTGGTAGAATATCCGGCGTACTCCATCCTCCCGGGCTTGCCGGATGATTGCCGTCAACTGCTTGGCCGAGGGCTCCTTACCGTCTGTTTCGATGGCGACCTGCCGCAGCCCGTAGTCGCGGGCATAATAGGTGAGGGCGGGGTGGTAGACGATGAAATATTCGATGCCGCTCCGTGCGATTTTCTCCGCCGTGCGAGCGTCCAATGCTTGTAACTCCTTCTGCAACCTGTTATAATTGGTTTCGTATTTCACCGAATCGGGATAGGCTTTGCGAATGGCTTCGAAAGCGTTTGTCGCCATCTTCTGCAACGCCTTCGGGGAGGTCCAGACATGGGGATCGACACCGTGCGTATGATTGTGTCCGTGACTGCTGTGCGAACAAGAGCCTTCGATCAGGTCGATTCCGTGGCTCAGGTCGATGACTTTCTCCTGTTGTTCGACTTTGCCCAACAGCGAGGTTTCGAAGTCGATAAGTCCCACATTGAAAATAAGTTGCGCTTCGTTTAGCTCCACAAATTGTCTGGGCGTAGGTTCGAACGTTTCGGGACTGGCTCCGGCGGGCACGAGTACTTCGACTTCGAAATCTCCGCCGACAATGCTGTCCACAAGGCTTTGCAGCGGTTGTATCGAAACGTATAAAATTCTGTTATTCTGCCGGTTATTCGTTATGCAGGCCGTCAGCAGCACGATTGCCGACAGATATGTCGCAATTTTACGCATGATTGATAATCAATGTTTTTTAGTAACTATTCAGCGGTAGGTGCATGTCAAGGTTTCAGACCTCAAACAAGGCTTGAATGGCACTAAAAGAAGTATGGTTGTGCTTCTTGGCAGTCTCAATGACGGAATGAAGTTCGAGGAATGTGTCTGCCCTAAATCGGAGCGGAATGTGCAAGAATTCTTCAACTTGATGGGATCGTAAAATAAACTGTGTCAGAGGTTGTATTCGGGACGATTTTGGGATCACGGCAAATCCCGAAATCGTTCCGTAAAGGTAATGTTATTTTTTTGTTCTTTGGCATCACTACTGTCGGTCGCGAACTCCTCGAATATGCGGTAGTTGCGCTGCTCGTTAGCCTTGTTAAGATTGCTTCTGGTCACGGATTTGCCGATGCCGAGGTGATAAAGTTTTCCGGCATGCGCTTCCATCGCAACAATGAGATCCCGCAGGCTCTCTCGATTTGACAGCTGTCCGAACATCATCGTAAGTAGTTGATTCCAACAAGTATAACTCTTTATATACTTGTCGCCTTCATACTTCTTTACAATGCGGAGGAACTTAAAATTGTCCAGGAAGCCGACTAATTGGGCGAAAACATATTTGTCTTTATTCATAACAGCCTGATTCAGACTGCAAAAGTAATTTCAAATCGTTGCGCCTCAAAATCTGCTATAACAATTTGAATTTCAATAATTTCAAAGAACTCTTATGATTTTTTAGTGGACACTAATGAACCGTAGTAATAAACTCCTTGTGATGCACAATATCCAAACGAAGGAGCTTTTTCTATTTCATTTTTGCCCATGGAACATCGCTTGGCACAGGCAGGACGACAGATTTCTATCGGTTTTGAATCTATACAGAAGTAGTCTTCACCACCATCAATAGCTGCTGCCATCTTTTCTCGAATGGCAGCACAAAGAGAAGCCGTGAACTTTCGTCTGCCATTGTATTACCGACGAGATATTAAATGAGGAATCTCAGATTTATATTCTCTCAGTTTAACGAATAAAAGGGATTCGCTGTCAATACCAATGGATTCAGAAGCCATATTGAGAGCAACCACTTCCAAGTCGGAAAATCTGGGAACGACACCACATCGAGGTATATTCTTCGTTGATCAAGTTCCCTGCAAACTGCTTGCAGATGTCGCGAAATTTTGCGAATATTGCATATAGGTTGTGCATATATGAATTAGCTATTAATTTGAATCAGTAGTTGAAAATAAGGTATAAAAATGCGATGGCTACCTTTCCCATCGTATGAATTAGCAGTCCGCAAGTAGAGCGGCACTTTGAAGCTCTTTGAATATTTGTATTTTTCGTTCAGCCAACTGAATAGCGCTTCAATGGGTTCCCTGACAGATGAAACGGCTTGAGAATAAATGTCATCAGCGGCCTTGCTTCTCTGCTTCTCTTCTTCAGGAGCCCCTTTGATTGACTTGACGGGAGCGTAGAACTCATTGGCCTTATCGCGTCTTTCCTGCTCCCAGTAGTCATTGCTTCGGTATATCTTGTCAGCGAAGATCTTCTTGTTGAAAAGATCCGGCATGCATTCGCTCTGGAAGACCTTCAGGTCATTCTCGGAGGCAGGAGAGAGCGCTATCTGGCACGGATGAGGAAGATGCCCTTTCCTGCGATATCCTACCATGTGAAGCTTTAGTCCATGATAGTACAGGTTCTTGGTGGAACAGTATCCTTTGTCAGCGATATCTCTGGCGACCTTGCCTGTACGGTTTCTTCCGCAGCATGTGATTATCGGCATCGAGTCAACAATCACGGTATCATCCTGACAGTCAGAAGGCCTGAACATCCTTAATAACTGCGAGGACAGTTCCCTAACAGCACCGGCCATCCTGTTGAGACGGTAATTGAATGTCTGATAGGACACCAGGTTCGGGAACCAGTCGCGCAAGTACTCTTTAGCGAAGTTGTGAATATCCTTGATGAGGGTGTACTTCTGCTCATGACCGACAAAGAAATAAATCGTGAGGATTTCCTCGTCGGAGAACAACGGTTTCGAATTATTGCTGTATCTTTGGCAATGGTATTTGAGGCTTTGTTCGTACATATCGCAGATATACATATAGATTTTTATTAGTCTATACTCTTTGTCCTTGGGAATCATAACAAGCAAAAAATAGGGGTATTTTTTACTTTAAGTTACTGATTTCCAAGGATTTTACAAGTATTTCCATCCCTTAATTTTCAAATATTTACAACTAATTCCGAGGCTTAAATGACCTCGGTTAAACTTATAAATCACAGCAGTTCAACTGCTGATTGGAATGATTATGTGGTTTCTATTTTACGTAAATATATGATTTTCCTTGATAGATTAGAACCAGAGGTTGATGCTGATATTCAAAACTTTGATGAAAATCAAATGAATAATTACAAACTCTTAA
>ULXC01033047.1_pt1 | contig 11095 bp, 11 predicted proteins | sample 1960721 | NCBI WGS metagenome assembly ULXC01 (sample SAMEA4835822, study PRJEB28245) | human gut metagenome | biome: gut microbiome; material: fecal sample | place: Denmark | collected 2008
TTCGTGCGGAAAACCGGCCGTTATCGATGCCGACGGACTGAATAACCTTGATAATGAGTTGAAAAAACTGCTTTCCCTGCGGCATGTGCTGACTCCGCATCCCGGCGAGATGGCGCGCCTGACGGGAAAATCAATCGAAGATGTGCTGCGTGACCCTGCGGGATTTGCCGAAAACACGGCAAAAGCATTCGGGTGCATCGTTCTGCTTAAAGGAGCGGTCTCGGTGGCAGCGCATCCGGACGGCAGACTGAGATACAACGCTTCCGGCAATCCCGGGCTTGCCAAGGGCGGCAGCGGCGATGTCCTGACGGGAATTATCACGGCGTTGCTGGCACAGGGACTGGAACCTTTCGATGCGGCATCGGCAGGTGCATATATTCTCGGCAGCTCGGCGGAGTCCGCACTTGAACTGCTGCATGAACGTGCATTAACGGCGGGGGACGTTTTGGACGCAATCGAAAAAACTGCGGGCATCACGGAACACCGCAATTGATTTTAATACCGATTTCATGTGAATAAATAAGCAAAAAAGGAAAAACAATGGAAATATTAAAAAACGGAAAAATAATTCCGATGGTCGGAGAACCCTACGAGGGGGATATTGCAATTGAAAACGGAAAGATTCATGCAATGGGCGTGAATCTTGATTATCCGAATGCGGAAGAGATAAATGTCAGCGGATGTTTTGTGCTTCCCGGGTTTGTGGATGCACATTGCCATATCGGCATGTGGGAGGACGGCATAGGATTTGAGGGCGCGGACGGCAACGATTCTTATAAACCCGTAACTCCCGAACTGCGCGCGATTGACGGCATAAACCCGTTTGACAACTGCTTTACGGAGGCTCGTGCCGGCGGCGTAACAAGCGTTGTGACAGGCCCGGGCAGCGCAAATGTTATCGGCGGTCAGTTCGTTGCAATGAAAACGTTCGGCAGGAGCATAGAGGATATGACGATAAAATTCCCTGCCGCAATGAAGGCTGCATTCGGAGAGAACCCAAAGCGCGTTTTCAGCGCACAAAAAACTTTTTACACAAGAATGTCGATTGCCTCACAGCTGCGCGGGACTTTGCTCGATACGCTTGAATATGACAGAAGCATTAAAGACGCAAAGCAAAAGGGCGAAAAACCTCCGAAAATCGATCATTCACTCGAAGCGATGCTGCCCGTTGTGCGCGGTGAGCTTCCGCTCAAAATTCATGCGCACCGTGCGGACGATATAATGACGGCTCTGCGCATTGCAAAGGAGTTCAACCTTAAAATCACGCTGGATCATTTTACCGAAGGTTACATGATAATCGACCGGATAAAACCCTGCATCGATGAGCTGAATGCGGGGATTATCATCGGTCCGCTGCTGCATGAGCGCAGCAAACCCGAAGTTCGCAACCGCAGCCTGACATCCGCAAGAACTCTTTTCGATAACGGAGTAAAATTCGCAATAATGACGGATCACCCCGTTGTTCCGGTGCAGTATTTGCCCGTTTGCGCCGCACTTGCCGTTCGGGAAGGTTTGCCGGAGGATGCAGCCCTGGAGGCAATAACCATAAACGCTGCACGCATTGCGGGCATAGATTCCCGCGTCGGTTCGCTGGAAGTCGGCAAGGATGCGGATATTGCGGTTTTTTACGGCCATCCTTTCGATTTTCGCAGCCGCTGCGCGATGACGCTGATAAACGGCCGAATTGTGCATGACGAACTGTAACAAAAACAAATTCGATGCGAAAGACGGTGAAAGACTATGATAAAAACTGAGAACACAGCTGAAAAGAAGGAAAATGCAGCCGGTGTATGCGCTGCGGAATGTGCGGCCGAAATAAAGGCGGGCATTCGAAAGCAAATGCGCGCAATGCGCAGGGCGCTCGATGCGGAGGCGGTGCGTGAAGCTTCGTTTGCCGTTGCCGAAAAGGTAAGGGCTTTGCCGGAGTTCAATTCCGCAGGGCTTTTGATGGCATATATGCCGGCAAAAAACGAGCTTGATCCGATGCCGCTTATTGAGTGTGCAAAGGCTGCGGGCAAGCGCATTGCGTTCCCGCTCTGCATTGAAAACGGCGGACTGCGTCTTTTTGTTCCGAATAACGGTGCGGATTCTTTTGTCAGCGGCAGCTACGGCATTCTTGAACCGAAGCCGGAGGATTCAACCGAGGTCTTTGCGGAGGATATCGATCTTATTATCGTTCCCGCCGTGGCATTCACAAAGGAATGCGGAAGGCTGGGACAGGGGGGCGGATATTACGACCGCCTGTTGAAGAAAACGGGCGCATTCACGGTCGGCGTCGGGTACGATTTCCAACTTTGCGAAAGCCTTCCCGTTGAGGAACACGATATGCCCCTTGATTGCGTTGCACTTCCCGGTGCTTTGTTCAAAAAGGGCTGAACGCAAAAACAGAAAATGCGTTAAACGGAAAAATAATTCGGATTTTGTCCGAAAATACTGCATCGGGGGTTGAAATTCACCCTTCGACAGTGGTAAAATCAGTATGTTATATTCGGAGGATTGAAATTGCGTATCATTGCAGGTTCGGCTCGCGGCAGGCGATTCGATGCACCGGAGGGCAGAAACACGCGCCCGACTCTCGACAGGGTAAAGGAAGCCATGTTCGGCATGATTCAGTTCGATATTGAAAACGCACAGGTATTGGATCTTTTTTCCGGCAGCGGCAGCCTTGGGCTTGAAGCACTTTCCCGCGGGGGAGCGCATTGCGTCTTTTGCGACAGCGACAAAAAATCAATACAGGTAATTAAACACAACGTAGAGGCTCTTGGCTTCGGCGGCAGAAGCGAGGTGCTTTTCGGAGATGCGTTTGCGCTGCTTCCGCTGCTTTCCGCCGAAAAACGCCGCTTTTCGTTGGTTTTGCTTGATCCTCCGTATGAATCCGATTTTTATTCCCGCGCGGTGAATGAGCTTGTAAGGCTGAATCTTCTTGAGGATGGATGCATAATCCTTGCGGAGCACGCATTCAAGCGTCCGCCGCAGTTCGACTGTCCGAATATTTCGTGCGGAAAAACGCATAAATACGGTGATGCGGCAGTTACAAAAATCATCTATTCGGAACAAAGGGAGGAACGATCGTGAGCGTTGCTGTTTTTGCGGGCACATTCGACCCTTTCACCGTCGGGCACCTCGATATTGTTCGCCGTGCAAGCACCCATTTTGAAACGCTTTATGTTTCCGTTTGTCCGAACCCGGGCAAGCAGCTTCCGCGCTTCTCGCTTGAACAGCGGCTTGAACTGATACGCGATGCCGTACGCGGCATTGACAACGTGCGCGTTGCGCATTTTGAAGGGCTGCTTGTTGAACATTGCAGACTTGTCGGTGCGGATTGCATAGTCCGCGGGATAAGAAGCGGGCAGGATGTCGAATACGAGCGTATGCTCGAATCCGTCAATAAAAAACTTGATTCAAGAATCGAAACGATATTTCTGCTTTCAAAACCCGAGTATTGCCATATAAGCTCGAGCCTTGTCAGGCAGCTCATGGATATCAATATCGGCATTGAGGATCTTGTGCCGAATGCCGAAAACGGGATTTTTAAAAGAATGAACGACTGATAAGCGTTGGAAAGGATACATATTTTGATTCAACAGGAAAGGATAATTGAAGAATGCGTTGATGAGCTTATTGAGCTTATCGATAACAGCCGCACCCCTGCATTCGGCGGTGAAGACCGCAGAGTCGTTGAAACCGGTGCCGTCACAGAAAAATTCAACATCTTGAAAGAAATTGCCGCAGCTTCCGGCAATGATAAATTGCTCGTCGAAGCGAAAAAAGCCGAAGATGCGATTTTTTGCAGTCCCGCACCGAAATTCGGCAGTGCAGATTTCAGAATTATAAGCTTTAACGATATTCTGTTGCGATTGGAAAAACTTAAAACGCTGTAGCTCCCTTATCGGAAGAACGGTTTTGCCTTTTGCCGCAAATTCATGTGCGGAGCAATTGCGGGAGATTATGAACACAGATATAATAAAAAAACCATTTGAAAGGATAAAACACCATGGCACATCACGATAAGATTATTGAAGGGCGCATTGATGAGCTTATTGAGCTGATCGATAACAGCCAGATACCGAGATTCGGCAGCGCGGATCGGAGAATTGTTAACGCTGACGAAATAGCAGGAATACTTGTTGAAATCAAGAGCTGCCTGCCGGAGAATGTCCGCAAGGCGAACGATGTGCTTGCAAGAGCAAACAAGATCATGCTTGAAGCCGATGAGTATTCGAATGCAACAAAAGCAGACGCCGACCGCATTGCACAGGACACCGTCGAAAAAGCAAGGATCGATGCCGAGCAGATGGAAACCGATGCCAACACATACTACGACAACAAAGTTGCCGAGGGTGATACCTACCTTGAGAATAAAACTGGCGAAGCGGATGACTACTACGAATCCCGCGTTGCCGAGGGTGATGACTACCTGAAGCAAAAGACGGAGCAGGGCAACAGCTACTATGAAGACTGCGTTGCAAGGGCGAAAGATACAGCACGTGATATTATTGAAGAAGCAAATGCAACCCGTGAACGCCTTGTCAGCGAAAGTGAGGTAACGCTTGAAGCGCAGAAGCGCGCCGAGGAACTCCGCCGCAAAACCGTTTTGCGTTCCAACCAAGTCTACAGCAATGCAAAACTCAGTGCGGACAGCGTGCTTGCGGAATTGATGGATTATCTTGAACGGTATTATTCCGCAATTGAGGCGGACAGGAAAGCTCTTGATGCGCGCCCTGCGGCAACGACCGGCGCACAGCCACGCCCGCAGTCCGTTCCGGCTCAAAACGAAGCTGCGGATGAAGCGGGCGATGCAGATGAGGACGATGACGCATCGGGATGGAATATTTTCGGCAATCTGTTCAAACGCAAAAAGAAAGCCTCCCAAGAGGATGATTTCGAGGATGACGATGCTGAATAAGCCTTTTGGCATTGCTTAATGTGCCTGATTCGGTTTTTGAATGCTGTGAAAACGGAAGAAGTTCCGAGCAGGCGAATGTGCTGAAATTGTATAATAAAATCAAGGGCAGGTCGTAACAGCCGTCCGCCTCATTGCGGGCGGCTGCGACTGCCTTTTTTGCATATACTCTTTGTTAATTCAAGTCCTCGTGCTTTTGACGGCAAACACGGCCGCGAGTGCGGATATGCAGGAGGAAAACAGGCATAGCAGCGCAATTTGTGCAGTCGTCATTATGTTTTCGGCAATAGCCGCAGATTCCGCCGTCGAAATGAATACCGGTGCGGCGTTTGAAAAAAACAACGGGTACATTGCCGCACAGAGAGCCGCCGAAAGAAGCGCATGGAAAAGCTTTGCCGCGAAATACCCGGCAGGGCGCAGATTCACAACTCCGCAGGTCTGAAGAAATATGCAAAGTCCCCCGAAAGACATAAGTCCGCAGGTGAGAACGAGAGAAAGCCGCGACACAGGCTCCGCCGAAAGGATTTTTATCCCGTTTGTCATTTCCAAAAGTCCGAACAGCGTGCCTTTTTGCAGTTCGTTCAGCCCAAGAAGAGACACGATTCCGCTTGCTTCAAGCAGCCGAACCGCAACAACAAAAAATACGAGCGTTCCGCCCACAAGCAGAATTGAATTTACCGATTCACGAACGGCTTTCGGAAAAACTGCGGCCGCCCGAATGCGGCTTTGGGAATCCGCCGCGGGACGGAATTTGCAGTTGAGAGCGGAGGCAAGCAGCATAAGCAGGCTGACCGACAGCGCGGCTGCACCGTAATGGGAGAATGCAAGCAGAAGTGCGGCTTTCCGTTCGCGAAAGCCGAACATGCGGCTGCAAACCGCTCCCGCAATAAAAACAGGGCTTGCAAGGTTTGTAAGTGCGGCAAGCGCACTCCGCAATTCATTGTTCAGCTGTTGCTTTTTATAGTTCAATTCGGTGCTTTCGGGCAGCACCGAACCGATAAGCATCGGCCCTGTTGGTGTTCCGGAAATTAATGATACTGCAAAAATTTTAAATATTGCGGCACCGGCCCGGCCGCTCTTCACGCCGAACACGCCGAGCCCCTTAAGCAGCGCAACGCAAACAAAAAACGGGAACAGCGAGGGAAAAACGCAGCTTATAAAAAGCTCAAAGCCCTCCGCCGCGCCCGCTGCCGCCTGCGGACCGAAAAGCACGAGTCCAAAACAAAGAATTGCTGTGACAGCAACAAAAAAATACCTCATATAACGAGCATATGAGGTAAATGCGGCAGATATGAACCCGCAATGCATTCAAATGATAACAAGTCTGTGCGAAAAGTCATCGCGGCAGGATGCGTTGCCGGGGCAGGCGAGGGCGCGGATAAGCGAGGCTCTCCGTGTCAGTTCAAGCGTTTGCTTTGCGTTGAACGGAAGCGATTCCGCATCGGAACGGCGCAGAACGATCGGCAGAGCCGCATTCTCCTGCAACTCGGAAAGCAGGTGCAGCTTGCTCTGCCGAATGCCGAGCACGCGAATATACAGCGCATCTTCCGAATACGCGGCAGTTTCCTGCTGCTCACGCGTGATGCCGAGCAGTGCGTTAAAAAGTATCCGTTTCAGTCTTGCAAGCGTGTAGCGTTTTGTTTTCACGGCGTCGAGAAGTTCCGCAATGTTTGAAGCTGATTTCGCGGCGCGAAGTATCGGATTTTCAAGCCCTTCCGAAACGTCCGCAATGCGGCTGAGTTCATCGCCCGTCATGCAGCGCAGCCGATAAAGGACGGCTTGCGAAAGCCCAGAAAGAGCGGCGGGCGCACGTTGTTCGGAAAGCTGCTTTTGTATTTCAAAAAGAACGAACGGAGGAACGCTGCCGGAAATTGCGGAGAGTACGTCCCTGCGGCATATATTTTCGGAATCGGTCAAATGCAAAAGCGCGCTGCGAACGGCAGAAGCCGAGGCATAGTTTTCGGGCAGAGTGTTTTCGTTGTATCCGCAGCCGATGCGGCGAACGGCAAAAGGTCGAATTGCAGGGGCTATGCGGTTCAGAGCGCGAATGTATTCAATGCCGAGAACGTCATTCGGATTGTTTGAACCGACACCGATGCCGTGTGCACGGAGCTGCCTTGCAGCGGCGGCAGGGTAGGATAATCCGCTGCTCAGCGCGGATGACAGTTCGTCTCCGGAGAGTTTGGAATCGGCAGCCCTGCGCAGCGCATCGATATCCCCGCTTTCACTGCCGAAACACAGCCTGTCCGCAATGCCGCTTGCCGAAAGTATGCGAACTCCGCCGAGGGCGAAACGCTCCGCGCATGAAAGGGAAAGAATGTCCGGAAGTTCAAGCACCATATCCGCGCCGCCCTGAAGAGCCATGGCGGTTCGGGTGAATTTGTCGAACGCGGCCGGTTCACCGCGCTGGACAAAACTTGCGCTCATAACAGCTATCACACTTCCGCCGCCGGCAATCTTCCGCGCCTGCTCAATGTGATACGCATGTCCGTTATGAAACGGGTTGTATTCGGCAACGATGCCAATGTTTTTCATTCTTGCTCCATTTTATATTTTTTTGCGGTGTGCAAAAAACACCTTATTATGTTATAATACATTTCAGTGCTGCCGTCAATGTTTTTTGACGGCGGCAGAGATACAAAATTAATCCATTCGGAGACTTGTTATGAAAATTCTTGTTATCAATGCGGGCAGTTCGTCCCTTAAGTATCAGCTTATCGACGTTGAGTCCGGCGATGTTATTGCAAAGGGCCTTTGCGAACGAATCGGCATCGAAAACTCCAAGCTGACTTATAAACCCGCCGGCAAGGAGCCTTTTGAACTTGTTCAGGACATGAAAGATCACACCGACGCCATCAAACTCGTTCTTGATGCGCTTGTTGACGAAAAGCACGGCGTTATTTCAGACATGAGCGAGATCGATGCAGTCGGTCACCGCGTTGTTCACGGCGGCGAAAAATTTGCCGAATCCGTTCTGCTCACCGATGAAGTTCTTGAAACCATCGAGAGCCTTAACGATCTTGCACCCCTGCACAACCCGGCAAATCTCATGGGCATCCGCGCATGCAAGGCAATCATGCCCAACACTCCAATGGTCGGCGTTTTCGACACTGCGTTCCATCAAACAATGCCCAAGGAAGCTTTCATCTACGGTCTTCCCTATGAGGCATACACCGACAACATGGTTCGCCGCTACGGTTTCCACGGCACTTCCCACAACTATGTAACTCTCCGCGCAATCGAAATGCTCGGCAAGCCTGCAGAGGAAACAAAAATCATCACCTGCCACCTCGGCAACGGTTCGTCAATTTCCGCAGTTAAGGGCGGAAAATGCATCGACACAAGCATGGGCCTGACGCCCCTTGAAGGCGTTCCCATGGGCACTCGCTGCGGCGACATGGATCCCGCGATCGTCATTTATTTGATGAAGAAACTCGGCCTTGATGCAAAGGGCATGGACAACTACATGAACAAAAAGAGCGGTATGCTCGGCATCAGCGGCGTGTCCAGCGATTTCCGCGATCTCGGCGCAGCAGCGGCAGAGGGCAACGAGCGTGCAGAGCTTGCGCTTCGGACTTTTGCATACAAGGTCAAAAAATACATCGGCGCATATGCCGCGGCACTCAACGGCGTTGATGCAATCGTGTTCACCGCAGGCGTCGGCGAAAACGACAAGGGAATGCGTGAGCGCATCCTGAACGGCCTTGATTACCTCGGCGTTGAAGTCGATTTTGAGCTGAACCACAATTGCCCGCGCGGCGAAAATGTTGAAATTTCCAAGCCCGACAGCAAGGTAAAGGTCTTTGTCATCCCCACCGATGAAGAGCTTATGATCGCAAAGGACACCGCTCGTCTCGCAAAATAAGGCGGAGAATGCGCGGTTTGGGCCGCCGGTCGGCATTATATTTTGAATTTATGCAAAAAACTGTTGACAATACGGCTCCGGACATATAAAATATGAAAGGTTGCATTGTACACCGTCAGGATAGGAGTATTTTGTGCAGATTAATGTTGCTGAAGAACTAAAGTCGATAGGCAAAACTACCGACAGGCATTTGGAAGAGAGCCTTGAGCTGATTTCGTTCGGCGGAAACAAGCTCGTTTTCACAATGCCCCTAAGCGTTGACGTTCGCAGCTCTTTCGACGGCGAAGGGTTCAGCGTTTCGGGTGTGCTCAGTTCCGAGCTGCTCATGCATTGCACAAAATGCAACAAGGAATTTAAGCAGGGTTTCAATATCGATTTTTCGGAGCGGTTTATCAAAGCTTCGGAAGAAGAGGCGGACGAGGCGGAGTGTTATCCGTTCTTCGGCGAAACACTCGAACTCGACAAAATGATTCTTGATCTGCTTGTTCTGAATGCGCCTGTTTACGGGCTGTGCAAGCCGGACTGCAAGGGGCTTTGTCCCGTTTGCGGCTGTGATTTGAATTTAATGCAGTGTTCGTGTTCACGAACGGTGAAGAATGCCAACTTCGCCTCCCTTGAAGAACTCGCACAACTGCTCAATAATGAAGAGGAGGTGTAGAAAATGGCAGTACCTAAGAGAAAAACATCGAAAGCAAGGCGTGATCAGCGCAGGGCTCACTGGAAGCTCAGCGTCCCCGCTATCGTAGAATGCCCCCAGTGCCACGCAAAGAAACTGGCACACAGGGTCTGCAAGCATTGCGGCTACTATGACGGCGAGCAGATTATCAAGATGGACGAAGAAGCATAACTTTTTCCGCTCCGCTTGAATGCTGAAAGCTAAAACTATACTTACCTGTAGGGCATTCCGTTCGGGGTGTCCTATTTGTGTTTTTCTGCCTGCAAAACTTCGCAGCAAGATGCGATTTGTAAAAAAAGAACCTGCCGCAGCAGGTTCTTTTTCGTTATGCCGATATCAATGAACTTTACTCAGTTGTTCACCCAAGCAATGCCTTTGCAAAATCATCCGCATCAAACGGCTGCAAGTCGTCAATACCTTCGCCGACGCCCACAAAGCGCACGGGAAGCCCGAGCTCATCTTTCACCGCAACACTGACGCCGCCCTTTGCCGTGCCGTCAAGCTTTGTCAGCACAACACCGGTAAGTCCGCAGTTTTCACCGAAGACTTTTGCCTGCGCAATTGCGTTCTGTCCGGTGGTTGCATCAAGCACGAGCAGAACCTCAACCGGAACATCGGGAAGCTCTCTGCCGATAACTTTGCGGATCTTTGCAAGCTCCGTCATAAGGTTCTTTTTGTTGTGCAGTCTTCCGGCGGTGTCGCAGATGAGAATATCGCAATTCTTTGCCTTGAACGATGCAATTGCATCAAACACAACGGCGGCGGGATCTGCACCCTCGCCGTGCTTAACGATCGGAACACCGGCGCGTTCGGCCCAAATGGTGAGCTGCTCTGCTGCGGCTGCGCGGAAAGTATCGCCGGCGGCAAGCATTACGGAACGTCCGTCCGCTTTGTACATTGCGGCAAGTTTGCCGATTGAAGTCGTTTTTCCGACGCCGTTGACGCCGACAACGAGAATAACGGCTTTGTTCACGCCGTCAAGAAAACCGTCTTCCGGCCGCATACAATCCGCAAGCAGGGATATCATGACCTGTTTTGCTTCCGTGCGTGTGTGAACACCCTCGGAACGCAGCTTTGAACGGAGCTGCCCAAGCAGCTTTTCGGTCGTCGCCATGCCCATGTCCGAGATTATCATTGCTTCTTCAAGCTCTTCATAAAACTCGTCGTCGATTTTTTCGCCGTTTTCAACAAACAGCCCGCCGAACAGTGTGTCACGGGTCTTTTTAAGCCCGCCCATGAGCTTTGAGAAGAAACCTTCCTTTTTCTTTTTGCCCGAACTCTTTTCGGCAGCAGCCTTTTCGCGTGCTTCACGTTCGGCTTTTTCGCGCGCTTCACGTTCTGCTTTTTCACGCGCTTCACGTTCGGCCTTTTCACGCGCTTCACGTTCGGCCTTTTCACGCGCCTCACGTTCGGCCTTTTCACGCGCCTCACGTTCGGCTTTTTCGCGCGCTTCACGTTCTGCTTTTTCACGCGCTTCACGTTCGGCCTTTTCGCGTGCTTCACGTTCGGCCTTTTCACGCGCTTCATGTTCGGCCTTTTCGCGTGCTTCACGTTCGGCCTTCTCGCGTGCTTCACGTTCGGCCTTTTCGCGCGCTTCATGTTCGGCCTTTTCCTGTGTTTCAAGCTCCGCCTTTTCGGCGGCAGGCTTTGC
>ULXC01014662.1_pt1 | contig 10889 bp, 7 predicted proteins | sample 1960721 | NCBI WGS metagenome assembly ULXC01 (sample SAMEA4835822, study PRJEB28245) | human gut metagenome | biome: gut microbiome; material: fecal sample | place: Denmark | collected 2008
GATGAACTGGCCCATCGGCTGCGGCATCGACTTCAAGGGTGTTTATGACCGCGAAAAGCGCGAGATCCTCGCCTTTAACGAGTTCCACCGCGGTCAGGACAAGATCAAGGCTATCGAATGCAGCCTTGACGACACCGAAACGCTCGACAGTCTCATCGGCGAAAAGCTGCGCAGGACACTGTGCGACGATGTTGAGCTGCTCGACGGCGCAGGCTATGAATTCGACATTGATCAGGTGCGCGACGGCAAGCTCAGCCCCGTGTTCTTCGGCTCGGCGCTCAACAACTTCGGCATTGAGCCGTTTTTGGAGAGCTTTCTTGACATGACCATGCCTCCCCTGCCGCGCAAGGCCGGCGACGAGATCGTCGATCCGTTCGCCGACAAGTTCTCCGCCTTTGTTTTCAAGATCCAGGCAAACATGAACAAGGCTCACCGCGACAGGATCGCCTTCATGCGCATATGCTCGGGCAAATTTGAGCGCGACAAGGAATATTTCCACGTTCAGGGCGGCAAGTCCATCCGTCTTGCGCAGCCGCAGCAGCTTATGGCGCAGGAGCGCGCGATAATAAACGAGGCCTACGCAGGTGACATCATCGGCGTGTTCGACCCCGGCATTTTCTCGATCGGCGACACGATATGCGACAAGTCCATGAAGGTGGAGTTTGAGGGCATACCGACCTTCGCTCCCGAGATTTTTGCAGGTGTTGAGCGTATCGACACGATGAAGCGCAAGCAGTTTGAAAAGGGCATCATGCAGATAGCGCAGGAGGGCGCGATACAGATATTCCACGAGCCGTACACCGGCGTTGAGGAGATCATCGTCGGCGTCGTCGGCATACTTCAGCTGGAGGTGCTTGAATACAGGCTGAAAAACGAGTACGGCGTTGACGTTCGCCGCCGCAGCATGCCGTATGAGGTCGTGCGCTGGATAGATAACGAGGGCATAAATCCCAACGATCTGAACCTCACGAGCGATACCAAGTGGGTCCAGGATTTCCGCGGAAATAACCTGCTGCTGTTCACCTCCGAATGGTGCGTCAACTGGGCGCTCACCAAAAATCCCGGCCTTGAGCTTAGAGAATTTAACAGAGACTAAAAAGTTGCACCGCACGGGGGATAACCGTGCGGTGCGTTTGTATCCCCGTTTATTCGCCATTTTACAGTTTTTTAACTAAAACTCTTTTTTTATCTGTATAATTACTGTATACTTGTATTAAGTACAAATAATATTTTGATCCAAGGGGGAAATAATATGAGCAAAAAAGCCCTTGTTGTTGAAGACGACGTTAATATTGCCGAGCTTCTTATGCTTTATCTTGAAAAGGACGGCTTTGAGGTCAGCATCGCGCACGACGGCGGACGCGGTATTGAGATGTTCAACGAGACATCGCCCGACCTTGTGCTGCTTGATGTCATGATGCCAGTTATGGACGGCATGCAGGTTTGCCGCGAGATTCGCAAGACCTCGTCGGTTCCCATCATCATGCTCACCGCAAAGGGCGCTGTTGGAGATAAGGTCGCAGGTCTGGATATCGGCGCGGACGACTATGTAACAAAGCCTTTTGAAGTCAAGGAGCTTCTTGCGCGCATCCACGCGGTCATGCGCCGTTCGGAGACCGACAACGCGCCCAAAGAGAAAAAGCTCTGCTACGATAAGCTTATCGTGAACCTTGACTCCTATGAGCTTATAGTTGACGGAGTGAAGGTAGACACTCCGCCCAAAGAGATGGAGCTGCTGTATCATCTTGCAGCATCGCCCAACATTGTTTTTACGCGCAACCAGCTGCTTGACGAGGTATGGGGCTTCGATTACTTCGGCGATTCGCGCACCGTTGACGTTCACATCAAGCGTCTGAGGGAAAAGCTCGAGGGCGTTTCTCCTCAGTGGTCACTGCAGACCGTTTGGGGCGTTGGCTATAAATTCGAAGTCGTAAAATAAAAGGAGCCGCTCTGTATGAAGAGCATATACTTACGCAATTTTCTTGCGACGGCGCTTCTTGTTTTCGTCTCATTTGCGATAGTCGGCGCATCGTTCTTCTTCATCGGCAGGAACTATCTTATAAACTCCACGAGGGAAAGAATGAACGCCAGCGCAGACGAGGTCATAAGATCCGCGCTTGCTCTTTCAAAGCAGGAAACGCTCGGGAGCTGGAATCTGCGTTTAACGATAAGCCCGATCGCGAATGTCACATCGAGCCACATATTTATATGCGATCAGGACGGTCTTGTGCTGTCCTGTTCCGATTTGACCCTGTATTGCGCAAAACATCAGGGCAAGCAGCTTGATCCGTCGGTCATGCAGGCCGTAAGCTCAGGAAGCGAGTTTGACAGCATGACGACGCTCATGGGCTTTTATTCCGAGCAGCAATACGTCGTTGCAAAGCCGATAGTCTCGGATAACGAAACGCTCGGCTATGTCTTTGTCGCGTCCGATGAATTCAACATAATGAACAACTGGCAGGCCTTTTTCGGCGTTGCATTGGCCGTCGCGATAGCGGTCGTGCTCGTTGCGATACTCATGAGCCTTGTCTACTCAAAGAAGATGGCCGAGCCACTTGACGAGTTGACGCTTGCCGCGCGTAAGTTTGCTCTCGGAGATTTTTCGGTGCGTGTCAAAACAAAGGAAAAGCGCGACGACGAGATCGGAACGCTTATTGAGTCGTTCAACTCAATGGCCGACACGCTCGAGAAAAGCGACAACAAGCGTCAGGAGTTCATCGCAAATGTCTCACACGAGCTGCGAACCCCGATGACCACCATCGCCGGCTTTGCCGACGGCATACTTGACGGAACGATACCGCACGAGCAGGAGGAAAAATACCTGAGAAAGATCGCCGACGAAACGCGGCGTCTTTCACGACTTGTGCGCAGCATGCTCGACCTCAGCCAGGCCGAGAGCGATGCCGTCGATCTTTCAAAGCGCAGCCGCTTTGACCTTTCCGAGCTTCTGCTGCAATGCCTTCTGAGCTTTGAGAGCAGAGCCAAGGAGAAAAATCTTGACGTCGATCCGCAGCTTCCGGAAGACCCCATTGTGGTCTTTGCCGAGCGTGACTCCATAACGCAGGTCATATATAACCTCACCGACAACGCAATGAAGTTCGCCTCGCCCGGCAGCACGATAACCATAAGGCTGTACAAAAAAGGCTCAAAGGCCTATGTTTCGATAAAAAACATCGGTGAGCCTATCCCCGAGGACGATCTGCCGTACATTTTCGACCGCTTCCACAAATCCGACCGCTCGCGCAGTCTGGATAAAGACGGCGTAGGTCTCGGCCTGTATCTTGTAAAAAAGATCGTCAACAGTCACGGCGAAGAGGTCGCTGTGTCCAGTCGCGACGGAGTGACGGTGTTTGTGTTTACGCTTCCCCTCGCGCCGGCGAAGCAGAAAAAAGAAAAAGCAGAACGAAAGTAAGCCGCATGCCGCGGCAGATTGGAGAAATTAATGGGCTGGTATGACACTAACGGCAACGACTGGTATAAGCCGAGCTCACAGACGGGCGCTCAGGATCGGCAGCCTGCGGCAAATTTGCCCAACGGAAACAGGAAAACGCGCGTTATCGCGCTGATAATATGTCTGTGTGTGTTCATCGCCGGCATAGCCCTCATAGCAGGCGGCTTCGGCTCGGACGTAATAGACTATAACGCTGACGGTAAGCCCTCGGACTGGCACGTTTATTTCGACAAGCTCTACGGAACAGATGCTCCGACGGCGTCGGCGGAGGTGCGCATCCCCCTTGCCGACGACCGCGGCAGCCTTACAATCAAAAACGGCAGCGATGGCGCTTCGCTCGATTTCAGCACGATTTATGAAAAGTGCAGCCCTTCCGTTGTCGGCATCAAGGTCTATAACGACAGCGAGAGTGAGGACTATTACGCCTGGGGCAGCGGCGTTATCGCCTCCGAGGACGGGTATATCATCACAAACACGCACGTTCTTGACGACGGCGACTCGGCCACGGTGGTTTTATACGACGGCAGCGAGCACGAAGCAAAGCTCATCGGCTTTGACGCGTCCAGCGATATTGCCGTAATAAAGATCGACGCGACAGGCCTTTCAGCCGCCGAATTTGCCTCAAGCTCAACCCTCAGCGTCGGCGACAGTGTTGCCGCCATCGGCAACCCTCTTTCCCCCGACCTGCGTCTTACCATGACACGCGGAATAGTTTCCGCACTCAACCGTGAGATAAACTACAACGGCGCGACAATGACTCTTATTCAAACCGACGCCTCCATCAACGAAGGCAACTCCGGCGGCCCACTGTTCAACAGCCGCGGTCAGGTCATCGGTATAACGAACATGAAGATGATCTCATCCTTCGGTTCGGGAGTTGAAGGTCTCGGCTTTGCAATACCGTCCGACACTGTCGAGAGCATCGTTCAGGCGCTTATCGAGGACGGCGCGGTGTACGGCCGGGTGTCGATCGGCGTTACGGTAGGCCCCGTGAGCAAGGACATTGCTCAGTACTACGACATTCCGCAGGGGCTGTACGTCAGCGCAGTCACCGAAGGCTCGGATGCCGAGGCGAAGGGCATAGAGCGCGGCGATATAATCACTAAAGTCAACGGCGAGGACGCTTTTGAAAACTCCGACGTTTCAGATGCGAAGGAGGGCCTTAATGCCGGCGACACGCTGACATTCACTGTCTGGCGCGACGGAAGGACCCTGGATATCACCGTAAAACTTATGGATCCGGCGGATATGGGCAAATAAATCAGGCAGTAACGGCCGCCGGAGCAATGCTCCGGCGGCCTGCGCATTTTTCACTACGCAAGGAGGAAAAGACATGGATAAAGAGCGCCGCATAAGCACCGGCATAGACGGCCTTGACCAGGCTATAGATTTTCTGCGCCCCGGCGACACCGTCGTATGGCAGTGCGAGCACATCAGCGACTATATGTACGTAGCAACGAGATTTGTAACCAACATCGCCCGTCAGGGCAAGCGCATAGCATACATACGCTTTGCCGACCACGAAGAGATCATGGACGCAGCCGCGCTCTGCCAGGGCGGCGCAAATGTGCAGGAGTACAGGCTCGATCCGCGAGTGGGCTTCGAGACCTTCGCAGTGCAGGTTCACAGAATAATCGACAAGGAGCCTATGGGTACGTTTTTCGTGTTCGACTGCCTGTCGGATCTGCAAAATTATTGGTTCTCGGACCTTATGATCTCGAACTTTTTCCTGCTGATAAACCCGTTTCTCATACGCCGCCAGGCGATAGCCTATCAGCCGATAGACTATGAAAAGCACACCTATGAGACTATCTCGCGCATCCGCAAGGAAGCGCCGCTGCTTGTCAACATCCGCACTCTCGACGGCAGCGTTTACATGCATCCGGTAAAGGTTCGCGGCCGCAACACAACGACGACCTATTTCCCGCTTAAAATCACCGGCTCGAAATGGCGCACGCTCACCTCGAGCGCCGACACCTATGCCATATTCGAGCGCTTCACTCAGACCGGCGAGCGCCGCGACTGCTGGGACAGCATGTTTGACTCCGTCGCCGACGGGCGCGAGCCAACCGACGACGAAGGCAAGCTTTTAAAGGACAACATAATGCGCTGTCTTCTCGGCAACGAGCCCACGCGCTTTGCCCTGTGCCGCAAATACTTCTCCATGAAGGATCTTATGTACATAAAAAACCGCGAGATCGGCACCGGCTGTATCGGAGGCAAGGCCGCCGGCATGCTGCTTGCGCGCAACATTCTGCGCGACGAAGCTCCGGAGCTGTACAGCTCTCGGATTGAGCCGCACGATTCGTACTATATCGGCGCGGACGTTTTCTATACCTACGCCGTGCAGAGCGGCCTGTGGGGCTCTCGAATACACATGATCGAGGCCGAGGACTATCTCAAGTACGCTCCCGACATACGCGAGCTGCTGCTAAACGGCACATTTGCCCCCAGCATCAAGGAGCAGTTCATGTCCATGCTCGAATACTTCGGTCAGTCGCCTATAATCGTGCGCTCAAGCTCCATTCTTGAGGACGGATTCGGCAACGCCTTCGCCGGAAAATACGAGAGCGTTTTCTGCCCCAATCAAGGCAGTCTGAAAGAGCGCTACGACGTCTTTGAGCGCGCGGTCAAGCAGGTCTACGCCAGCACCGTTGACCCGGACGCGATCAAATACCGCGCAGAGCGCAACCTTCTTGATCGTGACGAGCAGATGGCGCTGCTGGTCATGCGCGTGTGCGGCGACGTTCACGGCGACTACTACTATCCTCACATTGCCGGCGTGGGGCATTCAAAAAATCTTTATCTCAACAAGCAGAACTCCTCATCGGAAAACAAGGGCATGCTGCGCCTCGTTTTTGGTATGGGTACGCGCGCGGTCGATCGCGAGGCCGACGACTACGCGCGGCTTTTGAACATGGATAACCCCACAGCGCCACCGATGGTGGCTTACGGCGACGAGTACAAGTATTCGCAGCATAAGATGGACGTTATCGGGCTCAAGGACAACGAGTTTGAGACGATAAGCGTTGACAGCATCGATAAAAGGGATCTCAAGGCAGATCCGACGCTGTTCATGGAACTGGATTACCCCACCGCCGCAAGACTGCGCGAAATGGGTCTGAGCGCCTCCGATGCTCCGGATATATTGAATTTCCGCAAGCTTCTCGGAAACACGGACTTCGCCGCAGTCATGACCGAAACGATGCGCATTCTCGAAGAGAAGTACGATTACCCCGTCGATATCGAGTACGCCTGCAATTTTGACGCCGAGGGCAATTACCGCGTCAACCTGCTCCAGTGCCGTCCGCTTCAGACACGCGGCGTGGGCTCATCCGGAGTCATGCCTAAGATCAAGGAGCTGTACTTCCGCACCGAGGGCAACTTCATGGGCGGCAATGTGTGCCTGCCGATCAGATATGCCATCATGGTCAAGGTCGAGCCTTATCTTGCCCTGCCGGAGCAGCGCAAATATCAGGTTGCGCGCAGGCTCGGAGAGCTTAACAGTCTCCTGCGTGACAAGGGCACTATCCTGCTCGGCCCCGGGCGCTGGGGAACGACCACTCCGAGTCTCGGCGTGCCGGTACATTTCATGGAGATAAACCGCTTCGACTGCATCGCCGAGCTTGCGTACAGCTCGCACGGACTGCGTCCAGAGCTTAGCTACGGCAGCCACTTCTTCCAGGATCTCGTCGAGGCCGGAACGTTTTACGCTGCGCTCTATCCGGGCGAGGACGGCTGCGTTTTTAACGAAGAGCTGTTTTCCGGCTGCGAAGATGTGTATGCAAAGCTCCTCAAGACCGATACCGCAGATCCGATCGCCGACGTTATAAGCGTGTATGACCTCGGCGAGGGCAAGGCGATACTCTATTCAGAGGTTGAAAGTCAGGAGTGCTTCCTCGCAAAGGTCTGAGCGAAAGTTGATATCAAATATGTAAAAAAGCAGACGCCGAGCGTCTGCTTTTTTCAGCTTTCCATTTGCTTGCCGAGGAAGGATGCCACCGTTTGCGCAAGCTTAAACTCAATGTCGCTGCCGGCAGATGCATTCTGGCTCACGAATATCACGCAGCCGAGTATATCGCCCTCGCTCAGGATGGGTGATGCGACCGAAACATAGTAGCGCTCGTCGCCGTCAATGACGTGTATCGGCTCGGTGCCGTCATAGCGCATGCTGCCGCGCGATTCCATAACGCGCTCAAGCGCCGGCGATACTCGCTTATCTATAAAATCACGCTTGGATGCACCCGAAACGGCAATAATACTGTCGCGGTCGCAAACCGCGGCCACCGCGTCGGTCGAGCGATGCAGGCTGTCGCATATTTGCGCCGCAAAATCGCTCAGCTCGCCGATCGGCGAGTACTTTTTGAATATGACCTCACCGTCGCGGTCCGTGAAAATCTCCAACGGGTCGCCTTCGCGGATACGCATTGTGCGGCGTATCTCCTTCGGGATAACAACCCTGCCGAGATCGTCAATGCGCCTTACTATCCCTGTTGCTTTCATATCTATGATCCTCCGTATTTTTGTTGTACGGTTATATTCTCTGCAATATTGCAAAAAATATGTAGAAATCCGATATGTGTTTTTGCGTATTCGTCGAGCATGAGATCTTACATGCTCTTTTACATTTACAGCACTTCTTTCGTGCTCTCGCGGCCGCAGGTGATATTGAGGTTTCCGTTGCGGCAGCGCAGCGCGTCGAGGAATCCCTTCGGCACATTATCGCTGTTTAAAACGATCCGATACTCAAGCTCGTAAAGCGTTCCCATGTTTGAGGTTTTGACCTTAACAAGTGAATTTGACCTGGTATACTCAGCAAAAACATCGTCAAAAAGGCCCTCGTAGTCAAGATTTTCGGGTATGGTGATTTTCAGCGTGCGCTCTTCGGCTTTGCCCTTGCCGAAGTTCAGCGCCGTCAGTGCCATTATGACGGCCGAGATGATCACAAACGATATGACCGCAAGGCCTACAAAGCCCATGCCGGTTGCAAGGCCGACGGCCATAGCCATGAACAGCACGCCTATCTCGCGCGCGGTTCCCGGAACAGACCGGAACCTTACAAGGCTGAACGCGCCTGCGACGGCGACTCCGGCGCCGACGTTGCCGTTTACGAGCATGATGACAAGCTGAACGACCACCGGGAGTATCGCCAGCGCGACCGCATAGCTCTGGCTCGAGCGCGAGCGATACATACCGACAAGCGCGATACCGACGCCGAGGACAATTGATGTGAACGTGCATATCAAAAATGCAGGCAGCGTAAGCTGCGAGGATATTATGGATTCAAGCACAGTCGGATTCCTCCTTTTTCTCAAGTGCATCCCCTATTCGGAGGATGCTGTTTTTATAGCAATGACCGATTTTTGAAAAAGATGTCGGGAATGCGCCGGTTTCCGACAAAAGTCTGCTCAACCACATCGGGCACGCTCCGGGGATTTTTATCTCCATGAGTACCTCTCCCGGCGGCAGCAGCGGCGCGCCGTGAGAACCGAGGCGCAAATCAAGCTCATCCGTGCGAAAGCGCAGGCCGGTATCAAATGTCATTCTCAGCTCCGGCTGCTCTGTGCCGGAGAAAGCCATGCGGTCGTATCCGATGAACACTTTCGGCTTTGCCGCATAACGCGCCCTAAACCACTCGATCTCGCGGCCGATCTGGCCAAAGTTCTCGCCCGGAGCTTCACCGCTTAAAAGCTGCTGTGCCGCTTCGGGGCTTGCCGTGATCCTGCGCTTATACACAACGCCGTCGTACTTCTTTTTAAGCTCAACGAACACCTTTCCGTCCTCGGACGGAACGCCGTAGCTGCGGACACGGAGCTTTTCCTTATATATTGGCTTTTCTATCGACGCGCGGACAAGCTGCCAGTCGTCAGTGTCGTAATATATATTGCATATGGTGTAATTTCCAAACTTATCGGCCTGCATATGTGTCTGCATGCCGTTTATTATCTGCATCTGCTGTTCCTGCGTTATGCGGTACTTTTTTTCGTAGCGTTCAAAGCAGCTCTGTATGTTATCTGACATTTCGTTTACCTCCTCTTTACATGTTCATGATAAACTGCCGACCTGAAACCAAGCTTAAAGGAAAAAATAAATTCTCTTCAGGCTCGTTTTAGGTCGGCGTAATACAATCAGTTCATCCAAAACGAAGGAGGTCTACTAAATGAACATAAAAAAGCTTCTGTCACTCCTGTTCGCGGCGATGCTGGTGCTGTCGCTTGCAGCGTGCTCGACGCAGAGCAACGAAAAAACGCAGGCCGGAGACGACAGCTATTCTGCCGACGCTGCATTTTCTTTTTCCGACAGCGGAATAACGGCAACCGGCAGCAGCGAAGGCTATGAGATAGAAGGAACTCACCTCACGATCGAAAGCTCCGGAACATATTCTCTGTCCGGATCATGCTCCGGCGGCAGTGTGGAAGTCAAAAAAGGCACTACCGGCGTTACACTTATATTAAACGGTCTTGAGCTTGACGGCTCCGACACCGCGCCGATATCGTGCAACAAGTCCACCGAGGTCACGATCATCGCGGCCGATGGCTCCGTCAATGCGCTGAGCGATTCTGCCGAGAACAACGACGACGAGTATCCCAACGCCGAAAACGCAGTCATAAAGTGCAAGGACGGCTCGAACGTCACGCTGTGCGGCACAGGTACGATAAACATCACCGCTAACGGCAAAAACGGCATCAAATCCGGCGCCACGACCGACGCCGAGGGCGAAGCCACACTGACGATAAAGGAGCTGACACTTAACATTTCAGCTCCTGTAAACGATGCGATAAACGCAGAACAGCTTTTAAATATTGAAAGCGGCACGCTTAATATTTCCGCCGCCGACGACGCAGTTCACAGCGATCTCGTCCTCAACATCGGAGCCACCGGGACCGACGGGCCGACGATAAACATATCCGAATGCTATGAGGGGCTTGAGGCCGCCGAGCTGAATGTGCTGTCCGGCAATATCTCGATTCTGTCATCCGACGACTGCATGAACGCGGCAAGCTCCGACCTTTCAAATTACGACCTTTCCATGAACATCTCTGGCGGCACGATAAACGCCTATTCGAGTGAGGGTGACGGCTTTGACTCAAACGGCGATCTGAATATCTCCGGCGGAATCATCGCCGTGTGGACGGCAAACAGGGCCGACAACCAGCCGCTCGATGCCGACGGAACGCTGAACATCTCAGGCGGTACGGTGCTCGCTGCCGGCGCGTCCAATGGCATGGGGCTTAGCATAAACGCCGAGTAGGCATATGTCACATTCTCTGCATCCGGCCAGCTTATTTCTAAGGGTGACGTAGCGAGCATCAAATCCGCAGGCGGCAGCGATCTGTTCAGCGCTGCGGCAAGCTGCGACGCATCGTTTGTTTTCTTCTCATCGCCCGAGCTTGACTCCGGCAGCAGCTATAGCTTGTATGCCGGCGACAGCAGCGCA
>ULXC01054005.1_pt1 | contig 10850 bp, 10 predicted proteins | sample 1960721 | NCBI WGS metagenome assembly ULXC01 (sample SAMEA4835822, study PRJEB28245) | human gut metagenome | biome: gut microbiome; material: fecal sample | place: Denmark | collected 2008
AAAATTCAATTGTAGTTATACATTTTTTACAAAGTTAAGGATATATTATAGCATAAGGCTAGCATATATGCAAGCATAAACAATGCTTTTCTTATGACTTTTTGGATTAAATACCGATGGACTTAACTTTGGGAAACTTTTCAAAAATTAAGATATCTTTTATATCTTGATTACATCTTAAAAGGAATGAATTCCATTAAATATTATTTATTCTCATGAATTCTACACCTATATTTAAAGCACAAATTAATGTTATAAACGCATTATCTTTCTACGAAAAATTTACAAACTAAAATAATTCCCCTTTAAATAAAGGGGAATTTCTGTTTTTGTATAAAGCTATGACTTATTTATGACTTAAAAATTTGAAATTGCATTCAAAACCTCATCTTCTTCAGCATTAATTAAGCAGCCATAGATTTGACATTCACACAAAGATTTTGATAATAAAGAAAAGCCACTGAAATAAATCAGTGACTTTCTACATGGCGCTAAGGCCGTTTTTCATATGTATATTAACATCTCATAACTCTAAAGTCAAAAGATTTACTTTGTAAATAATTCTATTAATTTATTATCAAGTATTGTCATGATTTCATCTGAAACTCTATTTTTTAAAATGGGATCATACTTGTTTATTGGTTTAAGAACTCTTAATTTGCTGATTTTGGAGATATTTTGTACCATTGCATAGGAGTCAACACCCATTTTTTGATACATTTTGGCAACCAAAATAAACTTATTTGCATTATCTAACATTGCTTTTTTCTCTTCATCTGTAACATTTTTAATGTTCTCTATGAATTCATTTAATTGTTTATCTAAGAAAGGGATTGCTTCATTAAGAAAAAAATTACCGATTGGAACATAATAAGGCTTATTTTTTGAACTTAATGGAATTACCGTTAGCACACCATTATTAGGTGAATCATTTTTCGTTAAAACGATAGCTAAATGTTTCCCCTTGATTTCACTACCCATAGATGGTGAAAATTCCACCATTACAACATTTCCTCACTTAAATCTTTGAAATTTCATTTTATTTTTCCTTCTTTAATTCTTTCATATTCCATCTGAGCTACTGTATCCACTGTATGTTGACCTTTGTTATCCAGATACCTATATGTTTCCAGGTGTTTGTGTTAATACATTAAAGAATCAATTAGCACTATATATTATTTCACCTATATTCTACTAAAATCTTCGTTAGATAGATATTTTAAAATAAAGTGAATATTCGATGTTAAATTCATCTAAATCAAATACGCATAACACAGTACTTGACAATCCAAGGTAGTGTGTATATCATAATAGTGAACGGGGTGATATTATGCAGCCAAGAGCGGTGATTTATTGTTCTAAACATGGAGCAACAAAAGAATATGCGCAATGTTTAGGTAAAAAAAAGAATCTTCCTGTGATTTCGATTGACCATATTTCGGGATACTCTTTCCAAAATATTCCGGTGTATTTTTGTGGTTGGATTCGTAACGGAAAAATCATGGGGTTGAATAAAGCTTCGAAATTATTTATGTGTGTTCAGGTAATTGGTGTGGGTGCCATTGAATATAATGAGGCATATGAATTGAAGTTGAAATATAAGAATGGGATTGTGAATCCAAACTTTAAGTATGTACAGTCGATTCGTAATCTTTCATTGACAACTTTGGAAAAGATGTATGTAGATGTGTTTCAGCCATCATTAATGGGAAAGAATAGGGGTGAAACGCATGAATACTCAATTTAAAAAAGGTGTTTTAGAGTTGATTGTATTAAAGGCTATTGTATCGGATGATCTATATGGGTATCAGCTTGTGTCTCGTATCAATGAGGTAATTCAAGTAAATGAAGGTACGATTTATCCTTTGTTGAAGCGATTGTCGAACGATCGTTTGTTGGAGTCTTATTTAAAAGAATCTACGGAGGGTCCTCCAAGAAAGTATTATCATATCACAAATTTAGGACTTGAAAGATATGATGCATTATTATCGGAGTGGACGGATTTTTCAGATAGTGTAAATGCATATTTGAAAGGAGTGAAGTAGGGTGTTAAAAAAGGAATTTTTGGATGTTTTAAATCAAAAGTTATCGTTGATTAGTGATAAAGAAAGAGAAGACATCATATTGGAATATGGAACGTATATTGATGACAAGATTGCTGGTGGTGTTGCAGAAGAAGAGGCTGTTGCTGGTTTTGGCGATGTGGATGAATTGGTAAAGGATATTCTAGATGCATATAAGATCAATACGGACTCAATGGATCCATTCTCTAATCGTGCAGATAAAACGATTGATAAGGTGTATGCGAAGGTAGAGGAATTGTTTTCTAAGCTTGGTAATTTTTCGATGAATGAAATTTTTCACATCTTATTTGATGCGATTGTTTTAGTGTTGATTTTGTTGATTGGAAAAGTCATCGTGGTTGATATATTATGCCAATTTTTATTGTCTATGATTTTTTCATTCTTTGTCGGATTCTATATGATCACAGATTTTATGTTAAGTCTTTGTCGCATACTATATTTATGTTTAGCCATTTATTTCTTTGTGAAAGTCATGGCTAAAAGAGTGGAGCGTTATCGTTTGCATGCACATAATGTGGGTGTGATGGATGATATCAAAGATACTTGGAATGATAATATTAAATCGAGTGATTTGCCTCCAACACCTGAGCGTCCTTTGTATCATGAAAGAAAGCCAAGTCACCTTGAATCGGATGTCTTAAAGGTGATCTTAGTCTTGGCTATGATTCCTGTAGCGTGTGTTTTGATTGGTAGTGGTATTGGTTTAGTGGTGTTAATTTATGTCAGTGCTATGTATGCCACAACAAGCGCTGGATTATATTGTATGGATATTGCCTTTGTGTTAGGAAGTTTGGCAATACTGTTGATGTTAGTTCGTGCTTGGCCTAAGAGGGTGGATACAAATGCGTAAGTTAGGTTTATTACTTGTTGTTTCAATCTTATTATTTGTGTTTGGTTGTGGAACTTTTGTATATGAATTGAGTCTAATTAGTCCAAATCAAATTGATTTGTCAAAAGAAACGCAGACTATGACAACGACAATGCCAGATCGTTGTCGTTTGTATACAAAAACGTATTTAAGTTCAGTTGGCGATGTGCGTGTTGTCGTGGATGAAATGGTGGAAGATAATCAATTACCGAATAATTCATTGGTGATCACATATCCTAAAATGCTTCATGTTGTGCAGGATGGGGATCAATTGGATTTACAGATGGATGATTATGAAATGTCAAAGAATCTTCAAACCATTTTTGATACGTTCAAATCGAAGAGTTATGATGAGTATTGTGCAAAGAATGGTGAAATTCATGTAAGTCTTCGATATGGCAAGGCATTAAAGGATAAAATTACATTGGTGGATGACTACTATTAAGGAACAGTTTATACTGTTTCTTTTTGATTTTTAACAAGTGTGTTAAAATACTGTTATGGTGAAAAATAATAGAGACTGGAGTCGTTTGTTGAGAATGATTCTGGTGGATGATAAAAAGAAGTCAAATTCGCTAAGGAATTTAAAAAGGGGTAAAGTGACAAATACGCCTTTACGTAGAAAGCAGGATGTGAAACGATGAGTGATACGAATACGATGTCAACGAGTGCAAGGTTTGCGCAGATTGTATCTATATTAAGAAAACATCATATCCAAAAGGGAATGGATCCCGTTAAGTTACGTATGATACTTGAAGACTTGGGTCCTACTTTCGTTAAGATTGGACAAATTATGTCGACAAGACAGGATCTGTTTTCTGAGCGTTATTGTAAAGAGTTGATGAAGCTTCGCTCGCAGGCAAGTCCCATGCCTTTTTCTATGGTTGAACAAATCATTCAAGAGACGTATGGCGATTTATTTCAAGAAGAGTTTGAAAGTATTGATGAGATTTGTCTAGGTTCAGCATCTATTGCGCAGGTGCACGCTGCTACTTTGAAGTCTAAAAAACGAGTTGTACTTAAGATTCAGCGCCCTAAGATCTATGAGTGGATGGAACGGGATGTGGCCTTGTTAAGAAAGGCTGTTAAGATATTGAATCTTTCAGATATTGTATCAAGCGTAGTGGATCTAGATATGGTCATCGATGAATTTTGGACAACCGCAAAACAGGAGATGGATTTTACGATTGAGGCTCAATTTGCGAAACGCTTTAAGAATGATTATAAGGATTGTAAGTTTATTGATGCGCCAAAGATTTATGATGAATATACAAGAAAGAATATTCTGGTGATGGAATATGTGGATGGCATTGAGATCAATGATTCAAAAAAATTAGATGAACTGGGATATGATCGTAGTGAGATAGCGGATAAATTGGCATTTAATTATATTTCACAGATTATTGAGAATGGTTTCTTTCATGCGGATCCACATTCGGGAAACCTAAGAATTCGTGATAATCAAATCGTATGGATTGATTTTGGTATGATGGGCACTTTAGATGCGAATGAACGTGAAACGATGAAGGAGGCTGTTCGTGCCATTGCCTTGAGGGATACACAAAAGTTAGTGGATTGTATCTTGATGATAGGGGATTGTAAAAAGGAGATTGATTATACGGCTTTTTGTGCGGATATGGATCGTTTTGTGAATCAATATTTGAGTGTTCCATATTCAGAAATTGATGTTGCCAAACTGATTCAGGATATGTTTTCAATTTGTCATGTATATTCGATTTCTTTGCCTAAAGGCATTAGTATGTTAGCTCGTTCTATGATGACGATTGAAGGAACGTTAACTGCTTTAGATCCGAATATGAATACGATGAAGATTGCGATGAGTCATAAGTCAAGTTTGACAAAAATTGATTGGGAGAAAGAAATTAAGTCGGGATTTAAGCGTAGTATTGATGCGCTTTCTCGTTCGGTGGATATTCCTGTGCAGGCAAGTGATGTGTTGAAGATGGTTCAAAGAGGACAGATCAAGGTAAATTTGAATCTAATGGGTTCTCAAGCTCCACTTGCCAAGATTGATCAGATGGTGAATCGTTTGATTGTATGTGTGTTGATTGCCGCTTTGGTTGTGGGTTCAAGTTTGATTTGTACGACAAAGATGAAGCCAATGATTATGGGAATACCAGCACTAGGATTTTTTGGGTACATCATTGCGATTGGGATGAGTGTATGGTTGTTTTTTAAGATGTTATTTTTGCATCGAAAAAACAAGTCTTTTTAAAGGGGAAGTATATGAAAAAAGGTAAAACTACAGTGGCTTCACTATTGATTGTGTTGGTCACTTTGGGACTGGATCAATGGACAAAGTGGGCTGTTGAGAAGTCTATCGCATTAAATGATTCGGTTGAAATGATCAATCATTTCTTTTATTTGACATATGTTCGAAATACAGGAGCAGGTTTTAGTATGTTTGCGGAAGCTGGAATGGGTTTCTTTGCCGCACTTACCATTATTGCCTTAGTTGGTATGGTATATATGTTTTTTAAAACGAATGATTCGCGTTATCAGATTTGTTTATCTTTAGTTTTTTCGGGAGCTATTGGAAACTTTATCGATCGTATGACGCTAGGCTTTGTAAGAGACTTTTTTAGTTTCTATATTTTTGGCTATCCATTTCCCGTATTTAATGTAGCGGATATCTGTATTACAGTAGGTATCGCATTAATATTAGTAAGTATGTTTATAGATGATAAGAAGGAGCAAGCAAGATGGAAACAAGAATCTTAAAGATAGATGAAGATACAAAATTGGATCGTTTGGATAAGGTTCTTGCGGAAAAATTGGATTTTTCACGTAAGAGAATTAAGGATTTATTAGACGAAGGAAATGTCTTGGTCAATCAAAAGGTTATGAAGGCAAGTTATAAAGTTTGTGTAGGAGATGAAATCGAGGTTTCTATTCCTGAACTAGATTCTATGGAAGTTCTTCCTGAACCAATTGATTTGGATATTGTATATGAGGATCATGATATTATAGTGATCAATAAGCCAAAGGGCATGGTTGTGCATCCAGCTCCTGGTCATTATTCTGGAACTTTAGTGAATGCGTTGTTGTATCATTGTAAAGATTTGAGTGGTATCAATGGGGTGATGCGTCCAGGTATTGTACATCGTATTGATAAGGATACGTCTGGATTATTGGTTGTTGCCAAGAATGATGTGGCCCATGAATCTTTAAGTCAGCAATTACAGGATAAAACGTGTCATCGTGAATATGTAGCTATTGTACATAATCCTTTTACGCACGAGCATGGTACGATTCATGCACCAATTGGTCGTGATGAAAAGGATCGTCAGAAGATGGCGGTTACCGCAAATAATTCGAAGGATGCGATTACGCATTTTACAGTATTGGAAAACTTCAAGAAATTTGCGTATATCAAATGTCAGTTAGAGACGGGTAGAACACATCAGATTCGTGTTCATATGCAGTATATTGAACATCCAATCGCAGGAGATCCTAAGTATGGTCCTAGAAAAACAATTCAGGCCAATGGTCAGTTGTTGCATGCGTGTGCATTGGAATTTGTGCATCCTACGACAAAGGAAAAGATGCGTTTTGAGATTGGTTTAGAACCTACTTTTGAAAGAGTTTTGAATGAACTTAGAGAAGGGGAAGAATAATGCGTGACGATGTATTAAGCTGGGATCAATATTTTATGGGCATGGCTCATTTGAGTGCAAAGCGTTCAAAAGATCCAAATACGCGTGTAGGAGCTTGTATTGTCAATCCTCAAAAAAGAGTGGTTGGACTTGGATACAATGGTTTTCCTTATGGTTGTGAAGATGAGGAGTTTCCTTGGGATCGAGATGGTGAATTTCTTGAGACTAAGTATCCTTATGTTGTGCATGCTGAATTGAATGCGATTTTAAATAGTATTCAAGACCTTCATGGTTGTACTTTATATGTATCGTTATTTCCTTGTAACGAATGTGCAAAGGCCATTATTCAGGCTGGCATTTCTTGCGTAGTATATGAAAGTGATAAGTATGATGGAACTGAAGGCAATATTGCCAGTAAGCGTATGTTTCATGAGGCGGGAGTAAAGCTTGTACAGCTTCCTTATGAGATTGATGTAGAAACAAAAATTAGTGAGCGTTAAGTCATCCAATTGGATGGCTTTTTTTTAAAAGTAAACGTTGTAAACAAATGAAAATTGTGTAACAAAAAAGACAAAGTTATATGTTTTATAACCACTTTCTAACCGTTAAAATTCTATACTTTAGTTGTAGATGGGAAGGGTAACTATCTAAGAATAGAAAAGGAGGAAAATTGAATATGTTGAAGAACTTGAAGAGAGCATCGGCGATCATGTTGTCGCTTGCGATGGCTGTTCAGTTCGGAATGGCAGATACTTACTTTGCGAATACGCTATCAGAAGAACTAATAATAGAAGAAACCCAAGAATAAGAACCGGTAACGGTTGAAGAGGGTTCGCAACAAGTGGCTGTCGAACAAACTGAAGCGCCTGCAATAGATGCGAAAGAAGAGTTTGTACAAGTGCCTGAAACCAAGTCTGTAACATTAAGTTATGTAGCTGAAGATGGAACAATACTAAGAGATGCTACCACTCATGAGTATGAGATGGGTTACAGCTTGAATTCGGATGCAAGTGTGATGTTGAATTTTGATGGTTATACCCTAAAAGATGTAGTTATGAATGATTCACAAATCGTAGCTGCAGCCCAGGCAAATTTAAATGTGACTTCAGATTTGACAAGTGTGAAATTTGTTTACCAGAAGGTAATGACAGAATCGCACCCAGAAGCAAATGAAGCTCAAGAAGAAAACAAAACTGAAGAAAAAACAGAAGAAGATGCTGAGGCAGACCCAGAAGCGAAGGAAGAATTACCAGAGTATCCTGCATTTGATATGAGTGCTACAGCTGGAAACGTAACCGTTCATGTAACGGCGGCCGAAGGTGTTTTACCTAATGGTGCACAATTAATCGTTAAGCGTGTTACAAGAAAAGCTATTTTGAACGCTGTTGAAGAAACAGTTACGGAAAAGGATAAAGAGGTTGATTCAGCTATAGCTCTGGATATTACGATTGTGAATGCAGATGGTATCGAAATTCAACCAAACGGAATTGTTAATGTTAGCTTTGAAAATGTAGCAGTTGGTGGTGAAGAAGTCAATGTTTACCATGTTACAGATGATGCAAGTACAGTAACTGAGGTTGCTACAAATACACAAAGCTTTGATGCAAATCACTTCTCAATTTATGTTATTACGGGTGAAAAGAAAGTCGAATTGACAACATTTAACTTTGTTGCCGAAGGTAATACAGTTAGTACACAAATTGTTAAAACAGGGGATACATTGATTACTCCAACGGCTCCAGATATTGCTGGAAAAGCATTTGTGGAATGGCAAGAAAATGGATCTAAGTTTGATGGCTTTGGTGTACAGACAATTACTAAGACTGAAACTCGTACAATTACAGCAAAATACGAAGACGCATTATATGTTTACTTCTATAATCCAGGAGGAACACAAATCATGCGTACAGAAAAAGTTGCAGATCACAAGGGTCATGATTACTCACACGTATCTTATGATGTTGATTCAACTCACAAATTAGTTGGTTGGGCAGCAGATCAGAACGGTACTACAAATATCGCAAAAAATATTACAGTTCCAGAAGGAAGTACTTCTGTAAATGTATATGCGATTATTAAAGAAGGGTATTGGGTAACTTTTGATTCTGATGGTGGAAGTGCAATTGATTCTCAATTCGTATTTGACAAAATCTCTCTAAATGATTACACAACACCTACAAAGCCAGGTTATACATTTATTGGTTGGTACAATGGAACAGAAATAGTAGAGAATGGTTCGGCAGTAACGACTCCAATGACATTAAAGGCTCATTGGAAAGCTACTAAAGTAAGTTACACAGTTATTCACTGGTGGGAAAATGCCGATGATGATGAATACTCATTCCAAGAATCTGAAAACAAAACTGGTCTTACTGGAACAGAAGCAAACGCAAAGGCAAAATCTTATGAAGGATTTACAGCACAACCAGTTACTAAAAAGACAATCAAGGGTGATGGCTCAACAATCGTTAGTGTTTACTATAAGAGAAATATTTATAAAGTGGAATTCTTCGATGTGAGAGGAAGGACACAATATAAAGATTTAACTATTGAAGCTAAATACGGTCAGGATATTAGTAAACAATGGCCTACAAAGTATGAAAGTTCGTCTTGGCTTACTAAGCCAAATGGAAGTACATTCCAAGCAAATATAGCTACAATGCCTTTATATGGAGCAAAGTTCTATGGTCCTAAAACAGGTTATGGTACTGAAACTGCATCTTACTATGTACAAGTCTTACCTGGAGAAACAGGCACAGTTAAAATGGATGGTATTCAATATAAATTGGATCATAAAGATGCTTCTCCTGGTAGTTATTATAGTACTACTACTGTAACTGAAGAAGATCAGTATCCGTTAAAAGGTTATGCTTTCAATAAAGGGCCAAGTACAAAGATAGGTCAAAGATATGATGGAGCTAAGTTCTACTACACACGTAATTCTTATGACTTGAAGTTTATCAACAATGGTAAACAAGAAAAAACTGTTTCTAAGAAGTATGAACAAAGTATTTCAAGTGAGAACTATACTCCTACAAGACCTAGTGCATTGCCAGAATACTATGTATTTGATGGCTGGTACGAAAATGAACTTTGTGAAGGTGAAGCATTTAACTTTACGGGTAAGAAGATGCCAGCTCAAAATGTTACGTTATACGCAAAGTGGACGGCTTCTGATGTTAAGTTCACTTATAACTTGAATAATCCTGAAGGTACAGTAGATAAGGATACTAAGAAGGTAGAGGCTGGTACAGTAGCTAGTACAGTATTACCAAGTATTCCAACAATCAATGAATATTCATTTGCGGGTTGGTATTATGCGGATGGTAATGGAAATATTACTTCTGAAGTATTCAATACGAATAACACAATTACTAGAGATACAAGTATCGTTGGTAAATGGTTGTATAAAGGTGAATTAAGAGTAGTTTATGATCCTGGTACTGAAAAGGATGTAACTGTTCCTACGGATGATAGAGTTTATGCAGGTGGTGCAAGAGTTACTGTAGCTGGTAATGCGACTACTACTTCAGGTAAGAAATTCTTAGGTTGGGAATTAAATGGAAACGTTTATAAGCCTGGACAGTCATTTGAAGTAAACAAGGATATTGCGAATAAGGATAATCAGATTATCTTAACGGCAACTTGGGGTAATGCAGAAACTTCTACAACATTGACTTATAATCCTGGTAATGGAATTGGTACAGCTACGAGAGTTGATGTCATGAATAATGAGGCAGTCGAAATTGAAGCTCATAATTCATTAGGATTTAAGGCTCCTGTAGAAGCAGGTAAAGAATACTACTTTGCTGGTTGGGCTGATTCTAAAACAGGAAATGCAACTTATGCAGATGGACAAACAATCAATATTGATGCGAATGGTGAAAACGTTCTATATGCAGTTTGGGTTGAAAAGACTGAAATCACATTGGTTGCGAATAGTGGTACACGTACTTATAACGGTGCTGAACAGTCAATCGAAGGTTTTGAATCAACTACAATGAATGGTTACACAGTATCTGGATTAACAGCAGTAACTAAGGGTACAAATGTTGGTGAATATATTAACACTGTATTTGATGGAACGGCTAAGGTTGAAAAAGATGGTGTTGATGTAACGGATAAAGTGGTTGTGAAGACTCGTGCTGGTAAGCTAGTTATTACGCCTAAGTCAATCACTCCTGATGGACCAAATACTCCAGAAGATAAGAAGACTGGTATTCAGGTAACTAAGCCTAAAGATACAATGTACAATGGCGAAGAACAGAAGAACAAGCCAAC
>ULXC01078425.1_pt1 | contig 10782 bp, 9 predicted proteins | sample 1960721 | NCBI WGS metagenome assembly ULXC01 (sample SAMEA4835822, study PRJEB28245) | human gut metagenome | biome: gut microbiome; material: fecal sample | place: Denmark | collected 2008
GTAAAATATTACATGGAATATATAAATAAAATAGGGATTTTAGGACCGTCCCCAAATCCCTATATGGAATTATATTACCAAGAGCTTCCGCCTCCGCCTCCGGAACCTCCACCAGAGAATCCTCCTCCAGAAGAGCCACCAGAACCAGAACTAGAAGGTCTAGATGTCATAGAAGTATTTACCCTAGTCATTGTGCTATTCATAAAGGTACCAAAAGAGTGAACTGAAAATGCAGTACTAGAATAATACCATGATGGTGGTTCAACTGCAATATTTTCAAATTGTTCTACCCATTTATCTGATACATCTAAAGCATAAGTGTAAGGTAAGATATTATAAAAGTATTCTGGTTCTTTTTCAACCATTGCTTCTAGTTGGTCTTTTTCTGCTGTTTCTAAGAAACGCTTGAATCCTTTGATTTTTCCTAAAATTTCTAACCCAAAAGGAGTTCTTTTTAATATAATTTTTCTAAATACATAAAGAACTATTATACATAAAATTCCTATAAAATATGTAATAGCGGAAATTGAAGTTGAAAATATAATTGGAAGTATCATAAAAAGAGGTATTCCGCCAAATAATAATCCCCAAATAACGATAAATATCTTTGTTGATATAGGACCACTTGATGTTAATATTGATATCATAAGTGAAAAACCAATTCCAGGGAATATTAGGGCAACAGGAAGTTCACTTAGCATTCCAGTATCATAAAAAGGTTTTACAGTTATTAGTATAAATATTATAAGCATCATAGGAATAATAAAAGCTCTTAATTGTAAAGATTTTTTGTCAAAAATTTTAGTTTTATTTTCTTTCTTATTTAAAAGTTTCTTTATACGATTTACTGTTATATAAAAACGATTAGTTAAATCTGAAGATGTAACAGAAGATCTTGTTCTAAATAGACCATCAAAGAAAAGTTTTTCTATTTCATTTGTTCCATCGTATTCTTTCAATTTATATATTGTAAAATCTTTTGTGCTTGCAAATAATGCCTTATTCTCGGTTTCTTTTATTGATAAATAGCCCTTACTTGCTAGATAAATTAGTAGTGAAACTATAGCTTTATCATCTGTTTCACCTTTATATAAAAAAGCAAGTTCTGCTGAATTGTAACCTTCTGGAGGATAAAACTCTACTGTTTCTATAACAGGTTTATCTTTACCAAATAATAGCCATAAAATAAATGCAATAAATACAATTACTAAGCTTATACCTATAATTATATAATAATCTGTATTATTATTACGAGCTCCAACAAAGTAGTTATCAGGTAAAGTAAGTCTAACAGTAAGACCATTTCCTGCAGGTAATGTATCTGTATAAATACCACTGATTGTATTACCATTTACAGAGTAAGAAACGCTGTCACTATCGGTATACCCATATCTGCCAGAAGAAAATCCCAATGATGAAGCATCAAATTCTTTTGGCATTGTGATAGAAAAACTAACATTAGAAATACGTGTATCCCATTCGGTTCCAATTAAATTATAATAAAATTCATCGGCATCTTTTACGGGGTCTGCACCTATATCATATGTATATTTAATTACATATTTTTGTAGCCCAGTTACATAAGTATCTTGATTTCCTATTTTTATAGCCAAATTACCATTACTATTACTTTTTGAATATTCATTATTTACTTGTAAATTTGTAATTTTGACACGATTAGTAGATGTAGAACCATCTAATCTTTCAATAGTATTTTTTAGAGGAATAGTTCTAATTATTCCATGTTTTCTCGTATAAAAATTAGCGGTAATTGTTTCTGTAATATCAAATGTATTATTTTCATTTACTTTTACGTTAATATCATAAGAATTTATTACATAATCTGTAACAGCATATGAATTATTAGGTAAAAAAGAAATTAATATAAATGATAAAATAAAAAGTATAACTCCAATAATTTTTTTAGTCATTTAAATTCACCCCAACATTATTTTTTTCTTCTGCATTTGCCTCAAACATTTTAAATTCTTTGAATCTGAATAATTTAGCTAGAATATTATTTGGAAACATTTGAATTTTATTATTAAAATTTCGCACAGTACCATTATAATACTTTCTACTATTTGCAATTTCATCTTCTATACTTATTAAATTATTACTTAAATTAGTATATAATTCATTTGCTTTTAATTCTGGATAATTTTCTGAAACTGCAAAGATATTTGATAAACATCTAGACAAATCTTCATTTATATTAATTTTATTATCCATAGTTAACTCATCATAACTAGAGCTTCGTAAAGAAGTAATTTTAGTTAGAGTTTCATTTTCATATTTAGAATACCCTTTTACAACTTCTATTAAATTAGGAATAAGATCCCATCTCTTTTTTAGATAGATATCCATTGTAGAAAAAGCTTCTTTAACTAAATTTTTTGAATTAATAAAAGAATTATAAGTTATTAAGATATATATTAAAAGTATTACTATAATTCCTATAATAATGTAGATATACAAAATATCACCTCCTATTTTCATATATATTATGACATTAAGTGAGGTAAACAGCAATAAAAAATCAAAAATTATTTTGTGATTTGAATTTGTATATTTGTGTTTGTATCTATAAATACATCTGAATTAATATATGTATTTACGGTATGAGTATTGGGAAGATTATATTTATTAGGAAGTGATTTAGAAGAATTTTTAGTATATAAATTGGAATTTTGATAAATATTTTCTACTAATAAAATATTTACAGTTAAAAAATTATATTCAACAATATTAGAATATTTAGCAATAGAATTAATTGAATTAAATGCTATGAAAAATAAAATAAGAAAAATGACTTTTTTCATAAAAACTCCTTTTATTAATATTTAATGATTATACTGTTCATATATAATTTTTAATTTAAAGTTAGTTAATATTGAAGTAGTAAAATTACCCGTATAGTTAATGATTATAGTAAAAATATGTTCTTCTTTAGTTAAATTATTTAATAAATATTTTTCTGACATGAAATTTGATAAGGTAATTTCTGTATTATCCATATAACATGATATAGAAAAATCAGGAGTTAGATTTTCTAAATGAAAGTAATAATAGAATGGAATATCAGAAATAATATTATCTTTAAAATTAGATATCTTAAAAGAGTACCTAGCAACAGTATTAATATTGTCTAAAATTACAGCTTCATTAAATGAAATATTAAAGATTGGTTCAGCAATATTAGAATAAATGTATACGTTTTGAGTTTTAGAGTAATTATTATGAATAATTACTGAAGCTAATAAAAAAACTATAGCAAATAAAAATAAAATTTTTTTCAAGACTAATTCCTTTCGAAAAATATTTGAAGATTTAAAGAGAGAGTAGAATTATAAAAAGTATCTGTATTATTAACTGGCCATTCCCAGAAAAAAGATATAATATCCACAGTATTTGTATTAGCTGTGTACAAACAAGAGCTATTTTGTGAAATATCCACAAGTGAATTATTAATATAAATATTCAAATTTTCTGGAATATTAGAATGTGAACTTAGAATTTTAAAATTAATATTTTTAGTGGAATTAATTATTAAAGAAAAGAAACCATATGAACCGCGGTATAAGTTTATTATTATATAGACTATTGGGATTAGCAGTTGAAATTAAGTTAATATTTATAGAACTTTGGGATAAAGTAAAATGATAAATGTAAAATATTAAAACTACGAATAAAATAAAAAATAGTAAAAATTTTTTCATGAATTCTCCTAAAAAAGCTTGAATTAAGTAAAAAAATTATAATAAAAAATATTAGACTTGTCAATAATAAAAATATAATAATTGTAAATAATAACGATATATGATAGAATTAGCATGATAATTTAACAAAAGATTGGAGGGGAGAAGATGATTTATACAGTTACATTTAACCCTGCATTAGACTACATTTTAGAACTAGATAAATTAGAAATCGGAAAAATACAAAAGTCTAAAACGGAATTAATACTTCCGGGAGGAAAAGGGATAAATGTTTCTACAGTATTAACTAACTTAGAGGTTGATAATATCGCATTAGGGTATAAAGCGGGTTTTGTAGGAGCAGAAATAGAAAGACTATTAAGAAATATGAATGTAAAAACTGATTTTATAGATTTAGAAGAAGGAAACTCGAGAATAAATGTAAAAGTTTCAGCAGAAGAAGAAACAGCGATAAATACTAATGGACCTAAAATAAGCGAAAGCAAAATTTTAGAGTTATTAGAAAAATTAAAAAATCTAACAGAAAATGATTTTTTAGTTTTATCTGGTAGTATACCAAGTTCTATTAAAGATGACATATATGAAAAAATATGTGGCATTGTAAGAGAACAAAATGTAAGAATAGTTGTAGACGCTACCAAAAACTTATTAGTACAAGCTTTAAAATACAATCCATTTTTAATTAAGCCTAATAATGAAGAGTTAGGAGAAATTTTTGGTGTAGAAATACATACTAAAGAAGATGCCTATGTATATGGTAAAAAATTAAAAGAAATGGGAGCGCAAAATGTACTAGTTTCGATGGGAAAAATTGGTGCGGTTTTAATTGATGAAGTTGGTAAAGAACATTTTTTGAAATCTCCAGAAGGAAAAAGAGTAAATACTGTAGGTTCGGGAGATTCGATGGTAGCAGGATTTATAGCAGGATTTTTAAAATATAATAATTATGAAGATGCATTAAAAATGGGTGTATCTGCAGGTTCTGCTAGTGCTTTATCAAAATATTTAGCAACTAAAGAAGAAGTATACAATTTATTTAATAATATTTAACAAAGGAGGAAGAAAATGAGAATTACAGATTTATTAAGCAAAGATGGAATCGAGCTTAATGTAAATGCAAAAGATAAGAATGACATAATTAACAAGATGACAAAATTAATGTTAAAAACAGGAAGAATTACAGATTTAAATGCATATAAAGAACTTGTACTAAAAAGAGAAGAAGAAGGAAGTACTGGTGTAGGAGAAGGAATTGCAATCCCACATGGTAAAGGTGATTGTGTAACTGAACCTGGTTTAGTAGCAATGGTAGTACCAAATGGAGTCGAATATGATGCGCTAGACGGAAAGCCAGTTAATTTACTATTTATGATAGCTGCTCCAAATACTAGTGATAATGTACATCTAGATGTGTTAAGTAGATTATCTACAATGTTAATGGATACAGAATTTAAAAATAAATTAATTTCAGCTAAAAGCAAAGAAGAATTTTTAAATATAATAAATGAAACAGAAAATGAGAAATTTAAAGAAGAAACAAAACAAGAGCAAGGCTATGAAATATTAGGAATAACAGCTTGCCCTACAGGAATTGCACATACTTATATGGCTGCAGAAGCTTTAGAAAATGCAGGTAAAGAAGTAGGACATCTTGTAAAAATAGAAACACAAGGACAATCTGGAGTTAAAAATAAACTAACAAAAGAAGAAATAAAAAATGCAAAAGCAATAATAATTGCAGCAGATATAGATATTGACTTATCAAGATTTAAAGGTAAGAAGATTTTAAAAGCAAAAGTTGCAGATGGAATTCATAAACCAAAAGAGTTAATAGAAAAAGCTTTGGCAGATAAAAACATTCCAGTTTATCAAGGAAACGGAAAAGATGATTCAGAATATGAAAACTCAGATGGTGTAGGAAGCAGAATATATAGACATTTAATGAATGGTGTAACACATATGTTACCATTTGTTGTTGGTGGAGGTATACTAATTGCAATAGCATTTTTATTAGACGATTATTCTATTGATCCATCTAACTTTGGTATGAATACGCCTATTGCTGCTTTCTTTAAAACAATTGGTGGTATTGCTTTTGATTTCATGTTATGTATTTTGTCTGGATATATAGCAATGAGTATAGCAGATAGGCCAGGGTTAGCAGTAGGCTTCGTAGGAGGAGCTGTTGCAAAAGCAGGAACAACATTTGCGTCTTTATCAAATCCTGATGTTACATTAGTAAGTTCAGGGTTCTTAGGAGCATTAATTGCTGGTTTTATTGGTGGATATGTAGTTCTTTTATTAAGAAAAGTATTTTCATTCTTACCAAAGAGTTTAGAAAGCGTAAAACCAATATTAATTTATCCAGTTGGTGGTATTCTTTTAATAGGATTAATAATGCTTGCAATTAACCCAGTAGTTGGAGCAATAAATACAGCATTAAATAATTTCTTATCATCAATGCAAGGAGCAAACAAAATAATATTAGGTGCAATATTAGGTGGAATGATGTCTGTTGACTTAGGAGGACCTGTTAATAAAGCATCATATACATTTGGAACAGGAATGCTTGCAGAAGGACATTATGATATAATGGCAGCAGTTATGGCTGGTGGTATGGTAGCACCACTTGCAATTGCATTACTTGCAACATTTTTCCCTAAAAAATTACCAAAGAAAGATAGACAATCTGCTTTATTAAACTACATTATGGGATTCTCTTTTATATCAGAAGGTGCAATACCATTTGCTTCAGCAGATCCAATTCGTGTAATTGTTTCTTGCGTAATAGGTTCAGCAGTTTCAGGAGCTTTATCAATGTTATTTAATTGTACATTAATGGCTCCACATGGAGGAATATTTGTTTTACCAGTTGTAGGAAATGCAGCATTATATTTATTATCAATAGTTATAGGTTCTTTTGTGGCTATGTTTATATTAGCTGCTTTAAAGAAGAATGTTTGGGGTAAAGGAGATGAAGTAAAAAATGCTAAATAAAACTTTTACTTTGGAAAGCGAGACAGGTTTACATGCAAGACCTGCTACAGAACTTGCTAAAATAGCTATGAAATATCCATGTGATGTTAAATTAATAGCTAATGGCAAAACTGTAAATGCAAAATCTCCATTAATGATTATGTCAGCAGGAATAAAACAAAAAACAGATGTTGAAGTACAATGTGATGGAGAAAAAGAAGAAGAAGCAATGAAAGAAATAGAAGAAGCTTTTAAAAATAATTTTGGAGAATAATAAACAAAAGAGGAGATAAATATGGTAAAAGGTAAAGGTGTATCAAAGGGTATTGGGATTGGACATACAAAAGTATTAAAGAATGAAGAAGTAAAACTTACAGATTTTAAAGTAGATGATAAAGAAAATGAACTAAATTATTTTAGGAAATGTCTAAATAATGTAATAGAAGATATAAAGAAAGTTATAGAAAAGCTTTCTGGAACAGAAGCAGACATTATGAATGCTTATTTAATGATATTACAGGACCCTACACTAACAGTAGAAACAGAAAGACTAATACAGGAAGATGGATATAATGCGGGATATGCAGCAAAAGTAGGATTTGAAACGGTTGAAGAAGTTTTTAAGAATATGGATGATGAATATATGTCTGCAAGAGCATCTGATATAGAAGACATGAAAAACAAAGTCATAAATAAAATTATTAATAAAGCTGAGTTGGATTTAAGTAATTTACCAGAAAACACAATTTTAGTCGGAAAAGACTTATCTACATCAGATACAGCTAAATTGAATTTAAATTCTGTTGCGGGAATTATAATAGAAAATGGTAGTGAAAATTCTCATGTTTCTATTATGGCAAGAACTCACGAGATTCCTGCAATAGTTGGAGCTAAAGGAGCTTTAGATAGCATAGCTAACGACATGTATATTGCAATAAATGGAGGAACTGGAGAAATATTTTTAGATCCTTCACAAGATGAGGTCGCTAAATTAGAAAAAATCCAAAATGAGTTAAAGGACGAAAAAGGAAGTTTAGCAAAATTTAAGAATAAGAAGAGTATTACTAAAGATGGATATAAAACAGAAGTAGTAGCAAACATAGGAACTCCTAAAGATATGGATGCAGTTATCGAAAATGGTGCAGAAGGAGTTGGTCTATTTAGAAGCGAATTTATATATATGGATTCTGAAAGTATGCCAACAGAGGAAGAACAATTTGAAGCATATAAAGAAGTTCTAGAAAAAGCAGATGGCAAGAGAGTTATTGTTCGTACATTAGATATTGGTGGAGATAAAGATTTAAAATACTTAAATTTGGAAAAAGAAGACAATCCATTTTTAGGATATAGAGCAATTAGAATTTGTTTACGAGAGCCAGAGATATTTAAAGTTCAATTAAGAGCTTTATATAGAGCGAGCATTTATGGAAAACTTGCAATTATGCTTCCTATGATTTCTTCTGTAGATGAATTAAGAAGTGCAAAAGCTATAATAAATGAAGTTAAAGAAGAATTAAAATCAAAAAATATAAAATTTGATAAGAATGTAAAAGTTGGAATAATGATAGAAATTCCATCAGCTGCAATTATGGCAGAAGAATTAGCTAAAGAATGTGATTTCTTTAGTATAGGTACAAATGATTTAATTCAATATACAGTTGCAGTTGAGAGAGGCAATGAAAAAATATCGAATTTATATACTAAATTTCATCCAGCAGTTATACGTTTAATAAAGATGGCAATTGATGGAGCTCATAAATCTAAGATATTCTGCGGAATGTGCGGAGAAGCAGCTGCTGATGAAAGATTTATACCTCTTTTAGTTGGATTAGGATTAGATGAGTTTTCTATGAATCCTACCAAAATATTAAATTCTAGAAAGATGATTAGAAATTTAAATCACAAAGAATGTAAGAAATTAGTTCAAGAGATTTTAAGGATGTCATCTGCTAGTGAAATTAAAGCGAGATTAGAAGAATATAAAGACAATTTATAAATTCTAAGATAGTAATAAATAAATAGTTTATAAACGGTGGAAAACTAATTAAAAATATATTAGTTTTTCGCTGTTTTTTGTTTTGAATTATTAGCAAATAAGTAATTTTGCTGAAAAAAGACATGTGAAATAGTTTAAAAAATATTTAGTTTTATGTTTAAATATCGTATATACTATTAGAAATTCTTTAATAAGCTATCAATGAATATTTAATTCAATAGTTCAAGAATAATTTAATTCAAAGAAATATATTTCTTAAAAATCCAAAATGTAAAGTAAAAAAGAAATACATAGAAGATTCCTATGTTTATTAATAATGCAAAATCAATATAATATGAGAGAAAGAAGTTTAGATTAATAGGCATGATTATACTATACTGGTTTAAAGAATGCAGAATAATATTCAGAGAATAAGAAAGCGATAACATTAACATAGTAAATAAGGATAAGGAATATAAATTTTAAATTTGTAATAAATTGCAAAGAAAAATCAAAAGTTTTATTAAAACAAAGTTATTAAATGATTCGGAAATAGAGGTGTTTATATATGATAACATAGCAGATTATATATATCAAAAAGATTTAGAAGTGTTTTTCTTAAGGGGTAAGCTACAAGAAAATATGAAAGTTGAAATTATAGAAATATATAATTTTAAGTTTTTAGAATAAAAAATGGTTTGATACAAAAAAAACAAGAAAATGTAATAAAGAAAATAAAAAGATCGTAATTTGTATACCCGTAATAAAGTTTAACAATGTTTTTGTAATATAGAAAATACAGCCATTTACAGGTTATTTATTTATAAATAAAATAAATATATATAATATAAAATCTTGAAGGAGAAATGAAAATGGCTGAGAAAACAAGAAAGCAAATAAATAGAAAAATGGTATGCATAATTTGCGGAATATTAGCAGTTATAGTAGTTTTAACAAGTTTAATTTTTGCATTTTCTAAAAAAGAGAATAGTACTGTATTACAAGCTACAAAATCAACTGTAAACGCCATAAATTTGGAAAATAATGAGCATATGCATGTAGAAGAAGATGCAAGTGGAGAAAAAGTACCAGTACCAAATGGATATGTAGGAAGTAGTGTAACAGGAGAAAATGAAATAGATACAGGATATGTAATATACGAAGGAGAAGAAGCAGTAACAGACAGCAATGTAGCAGATGCACAAAAGAATAGAAACCAATATGTATGGGTGCCAGTACCAGATATAAGTAAATTCTATGGAACAGATGCCAATGGAAAGAAATGGGGAAAGAACTATAGTTTTTCATCAAGTACAAGTAGTAGTTATGATGAGATAACAGGAACAAAACCATATAACTGGAGCGAAAGCGATGGAGTAATGACAATAAGTAGTAAAACAAGTTATAGAGAGCCGGATATAGTAAAAAGCTATGATTATGATTCAACTTTAAAAACTAGAGGACTAGGAGCCAAAACAACCCATGAATTTTTAAATCAGCTAGAAAAAGAATTTAATAATATGATAGTAAGTGTAGAAAAGTATGGAGGATTCTATATAGGAAGATATGAAACAGGAAATATAAACCAAGAAACACCAGTAGTACAAAAAGGAAATACAAATATAAGTAGTCAAACATGGTACAACATGTATAAAAGATGTAAAAATATTAAAGGAGACAATACAAATGTAGAAACAGGAATGATATGGGGAAACCAATGGGATAGAACGTTGATGTGGTTAATAGAAACAGGAAGTAAAACAAAAGAGCAAATAGCAGATGACTCAACAAGTTGGGGAAACTATAACAATGCGACATTTGAATATGTAAATAGTAGTGGAAGCACAGTAACGAAAAACGAAAATAGTGGTACAAAAATCCCAACAGGAAATACAGAATATACAAAGGCAAATAACATATATGACTTAGCCGGAAACGTATATGACTGGACAATGGAGGCCGACAGTACCTACAGCAGGGTGTATAGGGGTGGCTATTACGACACCTATGGCGACGGCTATCCAGCAGACGATCGTAACTTCAGCTTTCCGACTGGTAGTTACAGCAATTATGGTTGTCGTTCCGCACTTTACATAAAGTAATACTGAACCC
>ULXC01014610.1_pt1 | contig 10656 bp, 9 predicted proteins | sample 1960721 | NCBI WGS metagenome assembly ULXC01 (sample SAMEA4835822, study PRJEB28245) | human gut metagenome | biome: gut microbiome; material: fecal sample | place: Denmark | collected 2008
AGCCCCATCATGGACGAGTATGGCACGATCTACTTCAAGAATGACTCTGCCTACCTGATGGCTGTTGGCAGCACCATAGAGCGCATTGAGGTCACGAAGCTGCCGGACAAGACGACATACAAGGTGAAGGACACCTTTGACCCCACTGGAATGCAGGTGACGGCCTACTATGCCAACGGCAAGACCAGGGATATAACAGACTATGTGACCTGGTCGGAGACGCCTTTGACAGCCGACGATACGGACTTCCAGATCACGTTCCCTTACGCCATGTATCAGAACCGGGAGAACAGCGACACATTGGAAATGGAATATGGCGTTCACTGCGACAAGCCCATGACCACGCTGACGCTGACCATTGAGGATACGACGGAGGTCAAATACGGTGATGTAAATGGGGACGGTAAGGTTGCCTCCACTGATGCTGCTATTGTCTACCGTTATGCAAACGGAAAATACCAACTGTCTGCGAACCAACTCCTGGCGGCTGACGTAAACGGTGACGGTGTGGTTAATTCGACAGATGCCGCACTGATTTACCGCATGGCGAACGGAAAACTCTTGAAGTTCCCTGTGGAGAAGGAAAAACAGTCAGAGCAAACAACCGATTAAATGAGAAATGGCCTAGCCTACAGCATTGTGCGTAGCAACGCACATCCTCCTCTGTAGGCCAACCAGGGGCAGGCGCTTTGCCTGCCCCACATAGAAAACAACCCAGTCAAAAGCCGGATCATCCAACGCTGCTCAGGACACCCCCTTGCCTGAGATTGCCCAGCGAAGGATGACCGGTTTTTATAAAATAGAGGTACAACCATGAAAAAGAGAACTGCGAACCTGATTATGGTTCTCATCATTGCGGCGATTGTCGTTGCAGGTGTGACTGCGGCCTTTGCATTGAGGGTGGATAACGGTGACGGCTTGGGAAGCCAGTATCGGATTCAGAAACTGAAAGGCAATGCTGTCATTACCCCCGGACAGGAGGACAATGTCTGCACCGTCACCATTGTGTGCGACACGATTCTGGGCAACATCAGCAAGCTAAATAAGGAAAAGGCTCCCTTTGTGCCAAAAGACGCAGTAATTCTGCCTCAAACCCGTGTTTCCTTCGCCGAGGGGGATACCGTCTTTGATGTGCTGAAAAAAGTCTGTACAGCGGCGGATATTCAGCTGGAATACAGTTGGACGCCTGCTTACGACAGCGGCTATATTGAGGGCATCAACCATCTGTACGAGTTTGACTGCGGCAAAGAATCCGGCTGGATGTACAAGGTAAACGACTGGTTCCCCAATTACGGTTGCTCGAGCTACAAGGTGGAAAACGGCGACAACATTGTCTGGTGCTATACCTGCAACGGCTATGGCGAGGATGTGGGAAGCACATGGGCAGCAACAGAAGGCAGCAGTGCGGAATGATGGAGGGCGAAAATGGGCTTTGAAAGCTGTCATCCGGCGGTGAATTTCATTTTCTTTGCCGCAGCGCTGTACGGGACGGTGCGCTTCAACCACCCGGTGTTTCTGGCAATCGCCTATGTCTGCGCCTTTGCCTACAGCGTCAAGCGCTGCGGAAAGCGGGCAGTGGCCTTCAATCTGTGCCTATTGCCGCTGATTCTGGTATTTGCGCTGTACTACAGCTCCTATCACCATTTCGGTGTTACAGTGCTGAGACAGAACTTTATCGGCAACAACCTGACGGTGGAAAGCTTTGTCTACGGTCTGGTGATCGGCTTGCGATTTGCAGCATTGTGCATGTGGCTGGAGGCAATCTTCCGCATAGTGACTTCGGACAAAGTGGTATACCTCTTCGGCAGGATCAGCCCGCAGTTGTCGCTTTTCCTTACGATCCTGCTGCGGTTCATCCCCAGAGTTGGCCGGGAGGCGAGGAAAATCAACCTCGCTCAGAAAGGCATCGGCCGGGGCAGCAATCAGGGGAATGTTTTCCAGCGATTCATCAACTGCCTACGGATATTCTCTATGCTGATAACCTGGATGATTTCAGCGCTGGTGCAGGAATCCGATTCCATGCGTTCCCGGGGCAGCCTGCTCCGTGGCCGGACGGCTTTCTCTATTTACCGCTTCGACAACCGGGACAGGGCGTTTGTGATTACCCTGTTCACCTGCATCACCCTGACGGCCATGGGCGTGATACTGGGAGCCAGCAAGATGTGGTACAACCCCAGAATCATCTGGCGGCCATTAAACGGAATTGGCATGACAGCGGCCGTCGGTTATCTGGCGCTCTGCCTGCTGCCCCTTGGGCTGGAGCTTTGGACAGAGTATCGGTTCCGCAGAGCCAGAGAAAAATAAAAGGCCTCCCATTTCGGCAGGCGAACCGGCTGATGAAACGGGAGACTTTTATTTGCTTATATTTATGAGGAGAATGTGAAACACATTACTCTATATCTTCCCACGGCTCCAATTCCATTTCCTCCCAGGTAAGACCATATGGCACGCCACCGGAGGTGTAACCCGCGATGAAGAAAAAGGTGTCGTCCTGCTCCATGGGCGGAAGCTTCGGCTCCTTTTTGGCACGTTTCTTTCTGCGCTTGGTATGGGCTTTTCTTTCCGCTCGGATGCGCTGCAATTCCTTGATTTCTGCATGGGAACGGATATGCCCCGGCATTCCGAAAATGGTCAGACGCTCGATAATATGAGGGCGTTTCCTGAGATAGACGGCGTGGATTTCCTCGGTGGGGACACGCAAGCCAGAGAGATGATTAAATACCTTCTGGGCAACCGCTTTGCAGTCTTCATCCGTATCCGGCATCCTCCCATTCGTCTGGAAGAAATCCTGCGTTTCCAGATACATATAGTCAGAAATTTTTGCCTTCTGTTTCTGCTTCAGATCTTTATAGGAACGCGGCGGCTTTTTAGACTGCTCCATAGTTTAATCATCCCATAAATGTTTTTGCCAATAGGCATCCATGCAGAGGTTGTAGCGCTTGCGTACAGACGAAATATTTGTTCCTTCCACGATAGAAGAAAACGCCTGCTGATGAATTTCGGAGAATTCAGAATCATGGTGGAACAGGTTATTCATGACCATCATCGTAAACGCTGCGTCTGGGTACTTCTTTGCCAGCGTGTCATAGCTGTTTCCGTCTGCCTGTACCAACTGGGGGAACCCTGGAATTTGAAGCAGTACCGGGGCAGCCTGATTAAAATAGTCCTGTAGAGTATGGATTGAAGCTGTAACAGCCATATCGAATCTCCCTTTCCGCGCACATTGATGACCATTATACCATGCTATCGGGAGAAAACAAGACTTGATTTTTCGCCTCGAAACTGCTACATACGGTTCTTAATTGCCGCTCGCGGGCATCCCATACCCCAGAATGACGCTGCTTCCCAGAGAATACTGTTTCTGCCGACACATGTCTCTGGAATTACCCTCTACCGTATAGACTACGTCATTTTCTACCCGCTCCACAATCCCAACATGATCCGGCACACCGTCCTGAGTTGCCCAGTCGAAGAAAATGAGCATTCCCGGCACCGGTTCCGCAGAGCCGTCCAGCCAGAGGCCGCGCTGTTGGAACCACTGCATTCCAAAAACGCAGCCGGAGAATTTAGGATAGGCACCGCTGTCCAGATAGCCGCACTGGTCGGCACACCAGCTGACAAAGCAGGCACACCATTCCACACGACTGGTAAAGCCGTACCAGCTCCAATAGGGTTCGCCGCCTACATTGCCTACCTGAGTCAGTGCCACGTCCACAATAGCGTCCCCATCCTCCGGGGTATAGAACACCTTGCCGATTGGGTAGTACCGCAGCACACGGGGGACATACTGCTTGTCTCCATAGCTGTTCCACCCCATCTGTTCTGCCATCTTCATGGAAAATTCAACGGCGTTGGCACGGGAGTATTCGCCATATTTCTGCAAGGCCCATGTGATGTAACCGCTGCCAAAGTTATAGCCTTGGAGCGCCAGCTGAATATGGTCCAGGTCAATGGGACTTTCGGCTCCGGCTGCCTGTAAGCAGTCCGCAAGATTCTGGATGCCCACCGCAATGGAATACTCCGGGTCTGTAATGCCTCTGGGCGTTCTGGGGTACTGGGTATTGTACCCGCATTCGGAGGCTTGCATGGGGTCATTTCCTCTGCCGCCGGATTCCTGCATCATGACGGCCTGAATCAGCAGAACATAATCCGGAATGCCATACTGCTTGGCGTATTTGCGGATGACCGGCTCATAGGCTTCCACTTCCGCACTGAGAGGCCGCGTTTCCGTGGAATCATCCTGACTGCCAAAGATAGCAGCACTGCAGCCAATCAGAACGACAATTACAATCACAAGAACAGCCGCAACACCGCCTGCACCAATGGCGGCGTAAAGCGCTTTTACCGCTTCTGCCGCGGAACGAGCCAGTTTGGCCGTCAGCTCTGCGGCCTTTTTTGCGGCCAGTGCGGCCCGGCGCCCAGCGGTGGCTGCGGCATGGGCACTTTTTTGCGCAGCAGCGGTGGCGGCCTTTTGGGCTTTCTGGGCAGCCTGCTTTGCGGTCGTGTCGGACACTTTCTTTGCAGTTCTCTCGGAGGTCTTGATTGGAACGGAAGAATTTCTGGTACGAATAGGCAGGTCGGATTTCTTCTTGATCGGGATTTCCTTTTTCGTGGGGGTATCACCCGGAGAAAAAGAAGTGTTATGGAAACCACTTGAGACTTGCGTAGTTTCAGTTATGGCGGTGTCAGACGCTTTTGAAGTACAGGGACTTGCCTGAGCGGCTTCCACCTGTTGGGAAAAGTGAGCACGCTCGAAGCCCAGTTCCTCCTCCTTCTGCTGCTTTTTCCGACTAATAATATCCTGCGCAGCGGCTTTTTGCGCCGCCTGCTGTGCGGGAGAGATGCCGGGTTCTGCCGTGGAGCTGTCTGCTGCATATTCTCGCGTGTGGATGGGGGCAGCTTCTCGCGCAGATCTGCTGCGTACTTCCTGGCGATTTCGGAGAATCTTTCGCGCGGTATCCTGCTGACCGGCGTTTTCCGAAGACACCGTGGATTCCGGGGCGCTGTCACGGTAACGAACAGAGCGTATTTCATGCTGCAATAATGACCCTGCATCCCGAACGGCATCCTCTGCCGTCCGGGAGACGTTTTCTTCTGCGTAATTGCTGGGAGATTCCGACCGCTCCGACTGCCGGTGCGCTGCTTGTTCCTGCTTGGCGCGGACAAAACTGCGTTGCATTTGCTGTTGGGCAGTGTTCAATACCGGCTGACTTTTATGTTTCGTCTTGATTTCCGGCATGGCTTGTCCTCCTGTCAGGACTGACCGGCGAACCGCCCCTCACCGGGGCGCGTTGTCATGAGCTGGTAGAGCTTTGTGTCCTTTGGAAAACGGTTGATGAAAGGCACGAGGGCACTGCCATATTTAATGAGGCCGGAGCCGGCTTCCACATTGGTGATGTAGTTCATCTGCTCATTGGAGATGTTCAGCAGCCTGCCCAACTTTTCCCGGTCAGATGCTGCCTGGTTCAGCATGACGATGAACTCGGAGTTGGAAAGCATGGTGCTGGCCTGCACAGAATCCAGCAGATATTCCACGTTCTGGGTAATGGCAGTGGGGAAGGCGTTGCGCTTTCGGAACTGCCGCCATGCGGAGTTGAAAAAGGCAGCGGAGAACTCGTTTTCAAAAACAACGTGGAACTCATCGATGAATACATGGGTTCGCTTGCCCTTCTTCCAGTTCTGGGTCACACGGTTCAGCATGGTATCCGTGATGACCAGCAGGCCGGTGGGCTTCAGCTGCGCGCCCAGACCGTGAATGTCGAATACCACCACCCGCTTGTCCAGATCCACATTGCTCTGCTTGCCGAAGATGTCCAGAGAGCCGGTGGTGTACAGTTCCAGAGAAAGGGCAATCTGTTTGGCCTCCGGCTCCGGCTGCTCCAGCAGGGTGTCCCGTAAGGTGCAGAGGGTGGGGATGGTGCCGGAGAAAGCGGCATTGCGGTAGACCATGGTGATGCACCGGTCAATGATGGACTTGTGCTGGGGGCCGACGCCTTTCTTGTCGATCTGCTCGATCAGGGACATGATGAACTCGGACTTGACCACGATGGGGTTGTTCTCCCCATAGCCGTCCACCATGTACATAGCGTTGAGCCTGTCGCGCCCACCAGCGGAAATGTGGATCACGGAACCCATATCGCCCATGGCTTCTACCAGAGGGGCGTACTCGCCTTCGGGATCGCATACCAGAATGTCGTCTTCGGTGTTCAGCATCAGGAAGGTCATAAGCTCCTTGGCGGAGAAGGATTTGCCGGAGCCGGGGACACCCAGCAGAAACGCGGACTGGTTCAGCAGGTTCTCCTTGTTGCACATAATCAAGTTGTGGGAAATGGCGTTTTCCCCAAAGTAGATGCCGCCCTTGTCCATGATCTCCTGCACCTTAAAGGGCGTGAACACCGCAAGGCTTTCCGTGGTTAGAGTGCGGAAGGCGTTGAGCTTCCTGGTGCCAATGGGCAATACGGTGTCCAATCCGTCCATTTGCTGATATTTAAGAACAGCCATCTGGCACATCCGCTTCCGGGCGGTGGAGAGAATGGCATCCGTATCCGCGTCCAGCTGATCCTTTGTGCCGGCGGTAATGACCATGGTCAGGATGCCGAAGATCATCCGCTGGTCACGGGTGGTCAGGTCGTCCAGAAATTCCTTGCTTTCCTTCCGCTGCAATTCCATATCATAGGGAACAACGGCAGAGAAATTGTTGTTGCTGTTCTGGCGGCGCTGCCAGTTGGTAATGTTCGTCTCCACACCCAGCAGCCGGTTTTCCACCTCACGGACGGCTTCATCTGTGGGAATGGGAACCATGTCGATGGAGAGCATCATGTCCCGGTTCAGGTCGGTCAGCTCGGACACGAAATCATCCTGAATATAGCTGGCGTAGTCCTTGAGATACAGCACCCTCGCAAACCGATCCCCAATCTGGAGATAGTCGCTGTGCCGCTCGATAGAATCCGGGCAGATGTAGTCCCGGAAGCTGTGACCCTTCCGGGCAGAGTCCCGCAGAGAGAAGCGGAACTCATTTTCTTCTCCCCTGCGGTAGAAGCGGTGAAGAATTTGCAGCCGTTCCATGGCATTCATGGAGCCGCAGGTGGAGCCAAGGGCAGCGAAGTGAGAGGACAGGTCTGCTTCCACACGGGCAAAGAAGCTCCGGGCGGCATCCACATCCTTTTTGCGGACGGAAACTGTCAAAAATTTCTCCTGGATAATACCGTTGCCATTGGTGGCCTTGTCCAGAAGCATCTGGTTGTATTCCTCCCGGTAGTCGTCCAGGCCGTCCCACTGCATGGGCATGAGGATGGACTTTTCAAAGTTGATCTGGCTCATACGGTGGTTGAAGATAGTGATTTTGGTGGTGGCTCCGCAGTCCAGGCTGTTGATGATGGCGCTATAGCCCCGAAACATCTTCTCCTTGTCCGGCTCCGATGCCACCTGATAGTTAATATCCGTGAAGCGGAAGCTTTTCGCGTACCGCCCGCCGGTGAGGAAAATCCCGTCCTCCCATATTTTCTGAATGGGGATCACGTCCTGAACACGCCGGGGAATGACATACTTCTCCCGATCTTGCCGCACCAGAGTGCGAATGGATTTCATCATTTCTTATACGCCTCCTTTTCGTGGTTGGAGATGGTGCCCTCCAACAGTTTGTAGTAGAGATTGTCCGGCTCGGAAATCAGCCGCTTGGGTTCCAGCAGCTCCGAACGAATCCAGGCCCAGGCCAGCTGCTCGGCGGTCATGCCGTGGTAGTTGACAAAGCCCATGGCCGCAAAGGGCGCGGCACCCAGAATGCACATCCAGCTGACGGTTTCCGTGCCCACGTAGGGCTTCAGCAGAAAGTACAGCCCCACGGCCACCAGGACAGCCGCCAGAGAGAAGCCGCACTGCCGCATGGACAACCCTAAGAACATGGACTCGCTGTAGGACTGGATTTCTTTGTTGATTTTTACTTCCAATGGTTTCCTCCTTGTTTTGTGTAAAAGAAAAACGCCTCCCGATCTGGAAGGCGTTGAATTGCGACTAGGGAACTTTTTTACAAAATATCGCCTAAAAAATTCCCTAGATTAAAATGTCTTTACACATCTTTTTTTCATGAAAAGAAAAATGTCGTTGCTTCTATCCTCGTAAAAAGCCACAAGAAGCCGCTTAAACTCCGGCACCTCTTTTTCTGGAATAATCAGCATTCCTCCACCTTGTGAAATAAGGTAGTGGTTCGCAAAAATCACCGAAGCACGTTTGTTGCCATCGTTGAAAATCTGCGTTTTCATGCAGTAGAGGCAAAGCTGAATGGCTTTTTCATCGGCAGGCAGGTCGCATTTCAGAATATCTTCAAGGTGTTCTTTGATTACCGTCTCGATTGGCATGGGGGGAACGTAACTGGAACCGCCTATCGTTACCGGAATACCACGGATTCGTCCACCGTCTTGAAAGAATCCTTCATTGACCAGCTTCGCAATATGGCACAGAATAGAATAGTCGCTGGGGTATGTGATCACATCCCGGTCAAGAATAAATTCCCATGCGTGCTTCAGATTCAGTATCTTCTGCACGTCCGTTGCTGTCATGCCGTTGACGATGCCGTTATCGATGATGTCTTCCGTTTGGGGAAAGCTGGTGGCGACACCCTCCAAAATTGCCTGATCGTAGATGTTGGACTTCATGTTGGCACGGGCGAAATCAAGGTTCAGTTGTACACGAGGGGAAACCCCCTGATCTGTGTAGCCGAGCTGTGCCAATTCCTTGTCTAAACGTCGAATGTTCTTCCGGTATTCTTTGGCATCGCGGGCATTGCGAAGCAGCAGCTGGTACAGCGTGTCAGAGTACACATCCACATATGTGGAACTCAGCCTCGACCCGATGCGTTTACGAACGTACAAATACTTCTTGCCGCCATCTTCCTTGACTTCCGGCGTTCCGTCGTATGGCAGTAGGTTCAATCGTGCCTGATAGTCAGCCTTTTGATGGAGCAGTTCTTGAATTTGCGGATAGTTGTTGTTCATGCGGCACCTCCTAGGGAACTTTTGCTGCCTATATTATAGCAAAAAGTTCCCTAGTTTGCAATCCCAATCTGTTCGCCTTTATATTCCAATTATAGCCCCGTCATCTCCCGCACGACCCGGTCTGCTATCCTCATGGAACCAATGAGAATGACAAAATACGGACAAACCGGTTTTTGATCTGCCAATAACCCGATGGGGTGCCTACTTTTTATCCAACAGCCAATCCAGCAGATTCAGGGATTTGATCCCATCGTAGGATTTGATGAAGTCCCGATCCATGGACAAAACGATTTTTTCGTAATTATCCGGAATCATTTGCAGGGGCCGCAGTTCCCGTTCCCGTGTTTCCGGAGAAAGCATACTCTCCGTTACCTGAATGTATAGCTTATCGTCCGGCTTTTCCGCTACGAAGTCTACCTCCGTTTCACCTACTTTTCCGATGCAGACCCGATAGTCCCGGCGAAGCAGCTCCAGATAGACAATGTTTTCCAAAATATGCCCACGATCCGCGTCCCGGTAGCCCAGCAGCATATTCCGGAAGCCCATGTCGATGATATAGTTCTTGCCCAGCGTTTTCAGCAGCTGCTTTCCCTTCACATCATAGCGGCCGACGGAGAAGAAAATATAAGCGCTGCGGAGCATGGAGATATACTTCTCAACGGTTTTCCCCGCCACATTCCGTCCTTTAATATCCCCCTCATTGTACAGGACATTGCCAATGCTGCTGGGAGAATTGATACTGCCAATATTGGAGCAGAGAAACAGCATGATTTTCTGAAGCATGACCTGATCGGCACCTTCATTGCGCTGTAAAATATCACGCAGGACGACGGTGGAATAGATACCCTCCAATGCCTGATTGCTCCGGGCTTCGTTGAACTGATACTCCCGCAGAATGGGCATACCGCCGAACTGCAAATACTTCTGGAATTTTTCTTCCAGTGTGACAGATTGGTCAAAGCTGTAGAAGGTCAGGAATTCCTTAAAAGACAGGGGCAGCATCCGGATTTCCACATATCGTCCGGAAAGCAGGGTGGAGAACTCTGTGGACAGCAGATAGGCATTGGAGCCTGTGATGTAAATATCCACATCGTAATCCAGCCGGAAGGATTCAATGGCCTTTTCCCAGTGGCTTACCGCTTGCAGTTCGTCGAAAATCAGATAGGTTTTTCCGCTATCCGGGATCTTTTGGCTGACATAGTCGTAGAAGGCAAGATAATCGGAAAGCGTTCGGTAGCGCAGAGACTCCAGATTCATATGAATAATGTGAGATTCCGCGACGCCCTGTTCCAAAAGATACTGATGGTACAGTTCCAGCAGGGATGATTTGCCGCATCTGCGGATACCGGTGACGATTTTTACCAAGTCCACATCTCGGTTTTGAATGAGCTGTCTCAGATATTCCGGGCGATTGACGAGTTCCGCCATTGCTGCATACCTCCATGGCTTTTCTTTTATTATACTCTGGAACAACACAATGTCAATAGTTTTGAACTTATAAGTCGAAAACTATTATGGAAATGACGGTTTTCGACCTGACTATAGTCCCATCATCTCCCGCACGACCCGGTCTGCCATCTTCACGGACCCAACGAGGATCAGCATATTGAAAATCAGTTCTCCGATATAGCTCCATACCATGCTGGCCGCTGCTGCACCCGCATCC
>ULXC01013898.1_pt1 | contig 10633 bp, 7 predicted proteins | sample 1960721 | NCBI WGS metagenome assembly ULXC01 (sample SAMEA4835822, study PRJEB28245) | human gut metagenome | biome: gut microbiome; material: fecal sample | place: Denmark | collected 2008
TGACTTATTTCTGAAGTTTTATTTAATTCTAATCCTATATTATATCTTTCTTTTTCCAATCCGCCTTGAAAAGAATCGAATTTATCAAGCATATTCACGCTTTCTGCTTGCAAATTATAAATTTGTTCTATTGATTTTTGTAAAGTTATATTTAAAGATTCAAGCATTAATTTTTGAGATTTTGAAACTTCTTTTAATTTCGGATAAGTTTCTATAAGTTCGTTAATCTTTTCAATATTTGAATACGCATCGTTTACCTGAAAGTTTTCTATAGCAATGAATTCGTTTATTGAATCTATAATTTTTGCAATTTCCGATTTTAAATTGCTAACCGAAGAATAAGAATTTGAAACATCTTCTTTTAATTCGTTTACCGCTTTTTGAAAATCTTCTTTATACTCAAGCATTTTTTTTGAAGTATTTGAAGCCGTATTTATTATAACCGTATCTTGCGCTCTAATCTCTTCAAAATTATAACTTTGTTTAGTTCTTCTGCGAAAAACCGAAGAAATAAATTGATTTACCGAAGAGTGAATAATTATAATATTATAAATTACATAAGCTAAAGTTATTCTCGAAAATGGAATACTTCTCAAAATTAAAAAATCTCCTCTCGATTGATATACTGAAATTCCGTTAAAGTCGTCAAAGAAAAATATCGCTATTATAGAAGCTAAAACTAAATATTGCGTATTTTTTGCAAAATTTTTAATAACGACTACTTCGTATATAAACGCGCTTATTACAATTAACATAGAACAAGAAACTACAAAATCTCTAAAAACATATAAAGGTCCTATTTTCCCTCTAATTTTTATGCTGCCTTTCATAGTTTCATTTAAAGTGTTTATCGCCTCCGTCTTTGAAATAAAAACTTCGGGATAAACTATTGATATTACTATAATTATAGCGACTAAAAATACCGCCAAACTATAAAGAAATTCCAAAGCTTTATGATATTTTTTATTTAATTCCAAATTATTTTTTACATAAATCATCCAAGGAATAACAGTTACGGATAAAATCATTTGCTCTACTCTATATAAATGAAAAGCTATTTGATTATTATAATCCGATAGAGATATTATTATATTTAAAAATTCTAAAAGCGAAAATAAAAAAGCTAAAATTCCTATCGATAAAGTTATTAATTGGCTTTCCTCAAATAATTTTAAATATATATAGGCGTAAAGTATTATGCCGACAAAACCCATAAAAGTTCCTATGGTAGGAATGCCTAATTCAAAAAATATATGAAAGAAATTTCTATCCATAAAATCTATCCATAAAAACTATAAAATCCTTTATTTATAAGAAATTTTCTATTAAATACATAATCAATACAATATCGTTTATATAATCGGAATTTATCATTAAGTATTTATATTTATTTCTAATCCGTTAATTTTCTAATCCATCTCTCTTTTTTAAGCATTATAATGCCAATAGTTATCTTTATAAAATCGGTTAATTTTGCTATTCCAAACATAGCTACAGGACCAACCGAAGTAAATTTAGCCAAAATTAAAGCCGCAGGAGCGAATAAAAATAAAGATACGGGAACATCAACCGCAAATCCAAATAAAGCGTCTCCGCCCGCTCTTGAAACAGAAAATTGAGAGTTAATATAAGTCCACACGGGCATATAGCATGAAATCAATATTACTAAATTTCTTGTAATCGCTTGAGCGTTAACAGTAAGTTTTGAAAATATAAAAGGAATCAAAAATATTGAAGACATTTCTATTAATCCTACTATTAAACCCGCTATTATAGAACCGTTCATTATCCATTTTGCCTTATCTTTAGCTTCTTTAAGTTCTCCTCTTCCTAAAGTTCCACCAACAATAACCATAGACGCTACATGAACTCCTTGAAATACCAAATAAAATATATTTGCAATCGTAAAACCCGAAGCCATTCCCGCAACCGTTTCCGCTCCGCCTCTGCTATTATAAAGCGCCGTCATAAACATTTCGCTTAATCCCCAACTAATTTCGCTTAAAAATATGAGGCTCGATTTATTAACCATATCGACAAAAACGCCAATTTTAACTTTTAATATTTCTCTCGTTCTAACATAAAATTTTTCTTTATGCAATTTAATATATATTATAAAAATTGCCATTTCTAATATTCTTGCTATTAAAGTCGCAATTGCAGCTCCCGTTTCTTCAAGTTTTGGAGCGCCTAAATTTCCATAAATTAAAATCCAATTTCCAAAAGTATTGCATGCTGTCGCTATAACCGATATTACTAAAGGAATATGAGGCTTTCCAATTTCTCTATAAGAACTTCCTATAGCTCCCGAAATTGAAATTGGAATAAATGTAAACGCTATTATTTTCATATATTTTGAACTAGATTCTAATATTTCTTTTTGAGCATAATTTCCTTGCGTAAGAAGTCGCATAAAAATTTCGGGATTTATTAGCATTAAAATCATATATATAACTGAAATTATAAACGGAAGTATTACTTTAAATCTAAAAGCCTGTTGCATTCCTTCTTGATTATCTGCTCCGCTATTTTGAGCCATATATATTCCGCCAGCTCCGTAGAAAGTATATAATAAAACCAAATATATAAAATTTAATTGATTTGCAACATTAACCGCCGCCATTTTTGTATCGCCAAGTCCCGCAACCATAAAATTGTCTATAAGCGAAACCATTCCCATTATTAATTGTTGAGCCATAACGGGAACGGCTACAGAAATGCATAATTTATAAAAATCCCAATTTCCGAATATTTTATTTTTTGAGTAATTCATAATAATATTTTTTTTAATTAATTTATAAAAATAATTTTAGGTTTACATAATATAATACTATTTTTTTATTTGTCAAGTATTTATAAATGAACTTTATTATTTCAATTATTTAAATAAATCCTCTTTTGATTCGTCCATGAAATTATTAACCAGAAATTGCAAAAATATATTCGCTGTAGTTATTAAATCGCTATTATTCAAATTATTATATATTTCAAAATTACAATAAATTATTTATAAAAATATTCTCTTTTCAAAATAGAATAAATTAAACAATCTGTAATTCCGCTATTGTCTTTCAAAGCGTCTCTCAAAATGCCCTCTTTTTTAAGTTTGCATTTAAGCATAACTTTTCCCGAGTAAATATTTTTTTCGTTATGAGCGGCTTCAATTCTGTTTACCTTTACCTCTTCAAAAAAGAATTTTATTATTCTTTCAAAAGCTTCGGATGTTATACCTTTATTCCAATATTTTTTTGAAATGCAATATCCTATATGAACCATCTCTATACTGTCATCATTTTTAACTACGCTTATACTTCCTATAGCTTGATTATTTTCTTTTAATACTATAGCCCATTGATAAAAATCGCTTTTATAATAATTTTCTATCCAACTTTTTATAATCTCTTTAGTCTCTTCAATATTTAAATGAGTTTTCCAAGATAAATATTTTGTAACTTCATTGTCGCTCGCCCAATTATTATACATATCTGTAGCGTCTTCAATTTTAAATTTTCTTAAAATAAGTCTGTCGGTTTCTAAATTAAATGTTCCCAAATGATGCATAATAATATCCAATATTATGTTAATAATTAAATTATATATTAAAAATAAATTAATTGATATTTTATTTTTTTTATTATATTATTTTATTATAAGAAAGTTTTTATAAGCGGGTATTTATTTATGAAAAGAAATATAAAAATTATTTTGGCTTTAATTATAATATTTGCCATTATATTAACGGCTCAAGAAAATATTCCAAATATTTTCGCTTTAATAAGGGCAAATAATACTCAAGAAGTAAAAAAATTAATATCGCAAGAAGGTTTTGATATTAATATACAAGATGCAAACGGAAACACGCCTTTAATGCATGCGATTCTAAAAAGAAATCAACAAATGGTTCAACTTATAATAGAATCTAAAGCTAATGTAAATATAAAAAATAAAGACGGACTAACGGCTTTAATTTTTGCCTTAACAAACAGAAACGATAGAATATTCAATATGATTATAGAATCGGGAGCGGATATTGAAATTAAAGACAATGATGGAAATACGGCTTTAATGTATGCGGCTATGAATAAAAATCAAATATTGGCAAAAACTTTAATAGATGCTAAAGCTAATGTAAATATAAAAAATAAAAACGGACTAACCGCTTTAAATTACGCTTTAAATAGTGGAAATAATGAAGTCGCTAAAATGCTTATTGAAAACGGAGCGAATATAAATATAAAAGACGAAAAAGGCAATACTATTTTAATGAATCTCGCTTATAATAATAATTATTCTTTGGCAAAAGCAATAATAGATACGAAAGCCGATATTAATGCAAAAAATAAAGAAGGATTTACCGCTTTAACTTTCGCCTCTTATAGAGGAAGTTATAATGTGGCGAAATTATTAATCGATTCTGGAGCTGATATTAATGTTAAAGATGCAAACGGAAATACGCCTTTAATGTATGCTTCTTTTAATAATTATACAAATGTTTTAAAATTATTAATCGATTCTGGAGCCGATATTAACGCTGCAAAAAATGACGGATTTACCGCTTTAATGTTCGCTTCGTATAAAGGAAGTTATGCAACTGCAGAAATGCTTATTGAAAACGGAGCCGATATTAAAATGAAAGATATAAACGGAAACGATTCTTTTATGTATGTAGCTTATAATAATAGAATAAATCTTATTCCTTTATTCACTAATTCTGTAAATGTTAATTCTACTAATAATGTAGGAAGAACGCCTTTAATTTTAGCTTCTATTAACGGAAATAGAGATATGACTCAAGCCTTGATTAATTTGAAAGCGGATTTAAATATAAAAGATAAAGATGGAAATACGGCTTTAATGTATTCTACTTTTAATAATAAAATCGCTTTAGTTAATATATTTATAACCGCGAAAGCGGATTTAAATATTCAAAATAATGTAGGAGCGACAGCCTTAATTTTTGCCGCTATGAACGGATACGATAGAATAGTGAGAACTTTAATAGACGCGAAAGCGGATATTAATATAAAAGATTATTATGGAAACACGGCTTTAATGTATGCCGCGGGAAGAGGAAACGATAAAGTTATAAGAATATTAAATAGAAACGGCTCAAATATAAACGCTCAAAATAGAGTAGGATATACGGCTTTATTCTTTGCCGCGGTTAACGGTTATGAACAGGTTGTGCAAATGCTTATAGAATTAAACGCCAATGTAGATATAAAAGATAATTACGGAAAAACCGCTTTGATATATGCGAAAGAAAAAGGTTATGACAGCATAGTTGAATTGCTTACGAAAGCGAGCGAAGGTTAAAATATAAATGACTAATCATAAAATATATTTCGGCGATAGCAGAGCTTTAAATAAAATTGAAGACAAATCGGTTCAACTAATTATAACTTCGCCTCCGTATTGGCAATTAAAAGATTACGGTTCTAATAATCAAATAGGATTTAATAATAGTTATGAAGAATATATAAATAATTTAAATCTTGTTTGGATGGAATGCGAAAGAATTTTATCTGAAGGTTGCAGATTATGTATAAACATAGGCGACCAATTTGCTCGTTCGGTTTATTACGGAAGATATAAAGTCGTCCCAATAAGAACGGAAATTATAAGATTTTGCGAAGCCTTAAAAATGGATTATATGGGCGCTATAATTTGGCAGAAAGCTACAACAATGAATACTTCGGGAGGCGGAGCTATAATGGGAAGTTTTCCATATCCTCGAAACGGCATTTTAAAAATAGATTATGAATTTATTTTAATATTTAAAAAATTAGGAAATCCTCCAAAACCGACTTTAGAGCAAAAAGAAAATTCTATTATGACAAAAGAAGAATGGAATCAATATTTTTCTTCGCATTGGAATTTTAGCGGAGTAAAACAATCGGAACATATAGCAATGTTTCCCGAAGAATTGCCTAAAAGATTAATAAAAATGTTTTCTTTTTCGGGCGAGACGATTTTCGACCCGTTTTTGGGAAGCGGAACTACGACTTTAGCTGCAAAAAATTTGGGAAGAAATTCTATAGGATACGAAATTAATAAAGAATTTGAATCTATTATTAAAGAAAAATTAAACATAAATCAATTAAGTTTAGACGAAGATACGATTGAATTTTTAGAAGATAAAGAAAATAATAATTATTCTTTCGACAAATTGCCTTATATATTTGAAGACGCTCATAAACTTGACAAAAAAATTGATATTAAGAAAAATAACTTCGGTTCTAAAATAGACAATAGCAAAGAAAAAAGAGAAGATTTATTTTCGGTAAAAGAAGTAATCTCGCCTAATAAAATTATTTTAAACAACGGAATGCAAATAAAACTTTTGGGAATAAAAGAAAAAGATGATTTTACTTTGCAAGCGATTAATTATTTGAAAGAAAAATTTAATAAAAGAAAAATATATTTAAAATACGATTTACAAAAATACGATAAAAATAATAATTTAATGTGCTATGTTTATTTGGATAATAAAACTTTTATTAATAATCATTTGATAAAAACGGGCTTTGTCGATGTTGAGACTAATTTTGATTATTCTTATAAAAGTAAATTTATTAAATCTTTGCCTTTATAAATCTATTAATTATTTTCTATTAGTCAAATTCAATCTCAATTCCCGATTTTGTTTTGGTATAGTATATAATTTTAACTTCGATAGATTCGGATAAACGGCTCATAGTTTTATATGTATCGGGTTTTATAGAATAAGGGACATTATCTATATATCCGTCTATTCCTATAGCTTCCTCTTCCGTTTTTGCAAGTCTAAAATCTTTTTGTTTAATTTTTGCAATTTTTGACAAAATAGCTTTTTGAATATATAAACCATTATAAGTTTTTGTAATTATTAAATCTTCAACCCATTTTTGAATCATATTGCGGTCTATAAGCGTAATAGCATTTTTTAGATTTTGAATTTGCTCGTATATTCTATTTGTAGCATCTTCAATGGCTTTAGGATATTTTGATAAATACCATTTTTTCCAAGTGTCTATAGAAATTTCATCAGTATTTTTTTGATATTCTTGAAAAAGTTCAGAGAGTTGCCCTACAACTTTTGGTCTTGTTCCTTGCGCATTTTGATTTGCCAAATTAATTAATTGAGATGTATATTTTGGAAATTGAGGAGTTGAACTTTCGTTTAATTCTAATAACTCTTCGTTTTTAATTGTAAGTTTCATTTATTTTCCCGATTATCATTTTTGCGTCCATAAGTTTAACTACTTTTTTATAGCTTTTTCTAAATTTTTATCAGTGTTTTCAATGACTAATTTCATTTTATATCCTATATAAAGGATTTAATAGTTTATCTTATCATAGATTAAAACAAATTCAATACAAAAAATATATCAAGTTAATTTTAAAATATTTGTCATGTGATGGATTGAGTCCAGCAACAATCCCAAAGGGACGCAGGGTGAAGTCAGGCAGAGCTAAGCAATCCGAAATAAAAAAGACACCGCAAATATATACGATGCCTTTTAATTATTTTAACTATTATTAATCTTATTGTTTTTTAGTAATATCTACAGAATTTGATGCTGTTGTAAATTCCATTGTTAACTTTCCTTGAGTATCGCTACTAAAAATAAAAATAAATCTTGCGTTATCGCCAGAAGCAGAGTCATTATATAAAGCAATATAATTTGTATCACTAACTCTTGTTACAGAATCTGAAGGAATTACTAAATCAGAGTCGGGAGGAAACTTTAAATTAACAGAACCATCAGTATTTATGGTAAGCATACGCTGGTTAGTTTGATCTTGAGGTTTTCCATACCAATCACCCGCATAATAAGATAATTTCCTTTCTCCGGTTCCTGTTCCTGTTTTATCTTTATCTTCTGTTCCCGTTTTATCTTTATTATTATTGCAACTTATTGAAAATAGAGTGATAAAAGATAAAATGATTAATAGATAGATAAAAATTTTTGTTTGTCCTTTCATTTTAGAACCTCCTTATATTTTTTATTAAAAACATCTAAATAAATGTTTTTTGCAAAATTAATTAATTTAATATTCGTAATGGTTAAATTATATAATATTTTAAAAAATTTGTAAAGCGTTTTTTAACAAAAAAATAAAAAGAAATTTATATTCAGAAAAGAGATAGTTAAACTCCAAATGCTTAATTTAATAAAATTTATAAATGATAAATATATCAAATGAACTAATAAACTACAAATTCCGATTTTTAATGTTTTTTTCTTTTGATAAAAATAAGAAATTTTTGGCGTATGCTCGACTTTGTCGTAATTATTTTTTGTTAACAAAAAGAATAAAGAATAAAGAATTTTTACTTTCTTTATATAAAAAGAATAATAATTAATAACAATAATTTTTTAATAAGTCGCCTTGTTTTATATTTCTTTCATTCATTTTCTTTATTATCAAATTTATAATTTCGTTTTTCGATTTTTTCCATTTTGGAGCGATTAAACTATCTCTCAAACTATCTCCCATTAATCTTGCTATAATTATATTTTTTTCAGTAAAACCCAAAGCTTCCGAAATTAATTCAATATAATAATCTTCGTCTAAAGTTGGAAAATCAAATTCATTATAAATATTTTCAAAATAACTGCCTCGCACAATATCAAGTTGATGAAATTTTACGGCGTCAATTTTTAATTTTGAAATATCTTTAATTGTTTTTATCATATCGTTTTTATCTTCAATTATTATTTTATTATTTTCAATTCTTTTCGGAAGTCCAAAAATTATATGAGCGCAAATTATAAGATTTTTATAATTTTCTTTTATATTATTAACCGTTTCTACAAAAGATTTATAATTATGTCCTCTATTTATAAAATTTAAAGTTTCATCGTTTGAAGATTGTGTTCCCATTTCAAGCCAAATTTCTTTATCGTTTTCTTTAGCCAAATCGTTTAATTTTTTTAAAGTTTCTTCTTCGAGCATATCGCTTCTTGCTCCAAACATAAGTCCAACGCAATCGTCAAATTTTATTAATATTTCAGCAAAAAATAAAGATTCTTTTGAAGCCAATTTTGAGAGCGGAGTTCCAAGTTGAAAATATCCATAATATTTTTTATATCTATTTTTATAATTTTTAATTCCGTTCAGCCATTGATTTTCTATTTCATCTTCTTTAATGTAAGGCGGTTTATAACTTTCCAAATTACAAAATCTGCATCCGCCATCGTTTAATTTATGAGCGCATCCAAAATCGGTATTTATTGAAATTTTACCGATTTTAATTTTGAATTTATTTTTCGCATAATCGGAAAAAGAATAATAAGGTTTTTCGTTATTAAGATTATTTGAATTTTTCATTGATAAAGTATATAAAATGATTGATATTTGTCAAATAAAAAATTAATCTATTAAATAATTTATTTAAGATAGCAATTTATAAAATATTAAATTTAACAAAAAGAATAAAATTTATTTAGCTTCTTTTATAACTATTTTATTTCCTTCGACAAGAATAACTTTAATTTTTACTCCTTTGTTTATAAATTCTCCTTCCGTTATAGCGTCATATTTTTTGCCGTTTATTATAATATTTCCCGAAGGTCTTAAAAATGTGTCGGTTATTCCTTCGCATCCAAGCAAATCGTCATAAGAAATGCTTGAATAATATCCCGCCGTGTCAGTGTCTAAAGCTATTTTACTTTTGAAACCTTTTGATTTTAAAATAAATCTCGCTAAAATAATTATAAGAATGATATCGGCAATAAGAGAAACAAAAACTACAAAAGTCGCTTGAGCTATATTGTTTATTCCAAAAGACATAAATATTCCCGCGACTATTCCTAATATTCCAAGTATTCCCGTAATGCCAAAACCTGGAATAACAAATATTTCAATCGCCAAAAGAACTATTCCAAGCAAAAATATCGCGGGAGATAAAAAACCGCTTTCGCCAACGAAAATTTGAGCGAAGAAAAATATTGAAAACGCGATTATTGAAATTACGCCGCCAATTCCAAATCCTGGAGTTTTTAATTCAATGTAAACGCCTATAATTCCTATCGATATTAACGCGCTTAAAACCGCGGGATTTATCAAAAATCTTAATATATAATCGTATTTTTCTTCTTCGACATTTTTTATAGTAGAGTTTTCGGATAGATTTCTTAATTTAATTATTTCGATTATTGAATTTGCTTTTGCATCGGCTATATTTACTTTTAAGGCTTCCTCAAGACTTAAAGTTAGTAAAGTTTTATCGTCTAAATCTATTCCATCGTTTCTTTTAGTCAAAATAATAGTTTCATCAACCATAGCTTCTGCTGCTCTAACATTCTTTTTGCTTCTCTCTGCAGACGAACGCATTGCAGCTCGCATCGCGCTTATTTCTTTTTCGCCCGCTTTTTCAATATTTCCGCCTTTCATATAAACGGGAGTAGCCGCTCCTATAATGCTTCCGTCAGACATATAAATCGCTTCGCAACTTAAAGATATTAAAGCGCCCGCAGACAATGCATTTTTATTTATATACGCTACAATGGGAATATCGCTTTCTATTATATAATTTTTTATAGATAAAGCGGAAGATAATAATCCGCCTGGCGTATCTAATTCTAATATTATTAAACTCGCGCCTTCGTCAGACGCTTTTTTAATAGCTTTTTTTATATAAGCT
>ULXC01016129.1_pt1 | contig 10403 bp, 12 predicted proteins | sample 1960721 | NCBI WGS metagenome assembly ULXC01 (sample SAMEA4835822, study PRJEB28245) | human gut metagenome | biome: gut microbiome; material: fecal sample | place: Denmark | collected 2008
TTTTAATGAATAAATTATAACATATTAATAAAAAATGTCAATAGCATAAGTCATTTATATGATAAAAAAACCGATAATATTACAAATGGATAATATGGAATCTCAAATAATTCATAAGCCCGTTATGATTAAAGAAGTTTTAAGTTTTATTCCCGAAAATTCAAATATAGTCGTTGATGCGACTTTGGGCGAAGGCGGACATACTAAAGCTATGCTCGATTTGAATCTTGAGGTTCATAGTTTTGAAAGAGATAAAAATATTTTAGAAATAGCGAAAAAAAGATTGGCGGATTATAAAAAATTTTATTATTATAATAACACTTACGACAAAATGATTGATTCGCTTCCAAAAAATATAATTGGAAATGTAGATTTTATTCTTTACGATTTGGGAGTTTCAATGTTTCATTTCAAAAAAGCCGAAAGAGGATTTTCTTTTAACGAAAATAATAAACTCGATATGCGACTTGGAATAAATAAAATAAACGCTTATGAAGTAATTAATAAATACGAAAAAAAAGATTTGGAGAGAATATTTAAAGAATACGGAGAGATTAAAAATTATTCAAAATTAGCCGAAATAATAATTAAAGAAAGAAATAAAAAAAATATAGAAACGGCAAAAGAATTGGAAAATATTATATTTCATAATTCTGATAAATCTAAAAAATACGGAAAAATTAATCCCGCGACTTTAATATTTCAAGCTATTAGAATTGAAGTTAATGACGAGCTTAATATATTAAAAAAATCTATAGAAAATATAAAAAATATTTTAAAAAAATACGGAGTTGTAGTTATAATAAGCTATCATTCTTTAGAAGACAGAATTGTAAAAAGATTTTTTAAAGATAACGAAAAAACAAAAAATAAAGACGGAATATTTAAACTTTTAAATTCTAAAGTTTTAAAACCGACAAATGAAGAGATAAAATTAAATATTGCAAGCAGAAGCGCTAAATTGAGAGCGGCGCAATTATTATAAATAGAGGTAATCATGAAAAAAAGATTAAAAGAAAATAAAACAAAAATCAAAAATAACGAAATCAAAGAATCAAAAACTTATTCTATAGGTTCGCTTTTTATAGTTATAATATTATTCGTTATAATTATAAGCGTATTCACATTTATAAGAAATATAAAATCGGATGAAATTTTAATGGAACTTTCAAGGCTCGATAAAGAAATTGAAAAACTTGAAAAAGAAGTTAAAGTATTAAATGCCGAAGAAGTTAAATTATCTTCTCCAAATAGATTTATAGAAACGGCAATAATAAACGGATTCAGTTCGGCTGCAAGCGATAACGATATAATTTACTTAAAAATAAAATCGAATTAACATGAAATATTTTAAAGAATTAATTAAAGGCTATAATAATTTTGATTCAAAAAATATAACAAAAGAATGTTTGAATACAAAAATTAAAAATATAGCCTATAATTCAAAATTAATTAAAAAAGATTATATATTTGTTGCGATTAAAGGAACTAAAGACGATGGACATAAATATATTGAAAATGCGATTGAAAATAAAGCGAATATTATAATATACGATTTTCGATTTGATAAAAAAAAAATAAAAGAATTAAAAAATAAATATAATAAAATATTTTTCGTATCCGCTAAAAATCCTAGAGAAATGCTCGCTTTTATTTCGGCAAAATTATTTGACGAACCTACAAAAAAAATAAAAACAATCGCAATAACGGGAACTAACGGAAAAACTACAACGACTTATTTATTAAAATCGATTTTAGAAAATAATAAAACTACTTTAATTGGCACTATAAAAAATATGATTGGCAAAAGAGAGATAAAAACGAATCTCACTACTCCCGAATCTATAGATTTAGAAAATATATTTAATAAATCTCTCAAAAAAAATATTTCTAATATAGTTATGGAAACTTCTTCGCAAGCTTTGGCAATGAATAGATGCGATTATTTGCAATTTGATACGTCTATATGGACAAATATAACAGAGGACCATTTAGATTATCATAAGAATATGCAAAATTATTTGAAAGCGAAATTAAAACTTTTTGATTTGTTAAAAGAAAGTTGCAAAAAGAAAAAATTAGCGATAGTAAATATTGACACCGATTATTTTAAAGAAATTTCAAATTATATAAAAAAATTAAATTTAAAAATTATAACTTACGGATTAAACGAAAAAGCGAATTATTACGGAAAAATTATATCTTTAAACTCAAAATCTACCGAATACGAATTTTATGCAAAAGGAAAATTTATTTCAAAAGTAAAATTGTCGATGCTTGGAAGATTTAATATATTAAATTCTCTCTCCGTTTTGGCTTACGCTTGCGAGTATAAATTGGATATAAAAAAAGCGATAAAATCAATAAGCAAAGTTCAAGTTGCAGGAAGATTTGAAATAGTGACAAATGAAAAACATGATTTTATAGTCGCAGTCGATTATTCTCATACTCCCGATAGTTTGAAAAATATTTTAATAGAAGCTAAAAAATTAAATCCAAATAGAGTAATAGTAGTTTTCGGATGCGGAGGCGATAGAGATAGAAAGAAGCGTCCGATAATGGCAAAAATCACGGCAAAATATGCTGATATTTCAATTCTAACTACCGACAACCAAAGAAGCGAAAGCATAGAGCAGATAATGTCGGATATTGAAGTTGGTTTTGAAAGATTAAATTTTAATTATAAAAAAATTATCGACAGAAGAGAAGCTATAAAAGAAGCGATAAGAGAAGCTAAAAAAAACGATATAGTTATAATTGCTGGAAAAGGACATGAAACTTATCAAATATTTCCAAATATAATTGTGGATTTTGACGATAGAAAAGTAGCGAGAGAATGTTTGATGGAAATTTATAAGAATTGTTCTATTAAATAATATATTAGCATTAAATCTAATTTATATTATAAAATCCGTTTTCATCGACATCCCCAAAACAATTATGACATTCATATTTTATATTGCTATTTAATATGCGTCCTTTTTCAATTTTGATAACTCTATCGACTATTGGGAATATATGGCAATGTGTTACTATAAGCATTGATAAATGAGGGTTTAATTTGTGTATTTTAGTAATCATATTGCTAACTCTACAGGCAGTATTAAAATCTAAATTATTGATAGGTTCGTCTATTAAAAGAAGTTTAGAACCTTTAGCTCGAACTAAAGCCATTAGTATTGAAAGTAATCTTTTTTGCCCGCCGCTTAAATTTATAGGATTTTCGTTTATATAACTCTCAAATCCATATTCTATAAACAAATCTTTAATTTCATTTACGCTCATTTTATATCCGCCAAATAAATCTACGCTTGATAATACTTCTTTTAAGCAAGTTTTTTCATTAAAAATATCATTTTGCCGAACATACCCGACTAATCGCCTAAAAAATTGAATATCGTTTTCTTTTAATAAATCTATAGAATCGTATATAATATTTCCTTTTATTATATTTTTAACAATTTCTCGCTTGCCTATAATTGACGATAATATTGAAGATTTTCCGCTTCCGTTAGCTCCAGATAACAAAACAATCTCTCCCTCGTATAAATCAAAAGATATATCTTCTAAAACTTTCTTCGATTTATATTCCAATGTTAAATTTTTTATTTCCAAAACTTTTTTATTATTCATAAATATAAAACCTCTATATTTTATTTAATCCCTTAATTTCTAATATTAAAATAAATAATGTAGGAATCATCAATATTGCAAATATTATCGATAATGTAAATAAACTTATTAAACCGTTTAATATTAAATTAATAATTATAACGAAAAATAAAAATATAAACGATAGCGTAGAAAATAATATAAAATCTTTTATAGCTTTTAACCTTATTATTTTCTTTTCGCAACCTAAAATAATAAGCGATTCATATTTTTTACTTTTATTTTTTATAATAGATATATAATATAAATATGAATAAAGAGCAGATATAAAAATCATTAAAAATATATTATAAAAAGAAAATGAAAAATAATTTCTATTATTTTTATATATATCGATAAAATTTAATATTTTATTTGAATTTATAGTATCTTTAGATAAAGAAACTAACACTTGAGATTTTATATTATCATAATAGTTTTTATTAAATCCCATTAATATTATTCCATAATTATTATTTACATCTATATCGTATAATCCGTAAGAACTTTTAAATATATATTTAATTTCATTTTTAATTTTTTGATTTAAAGAAATATCGTTAAAATATATATAATCTCCTATAGAAAGATTAAATTTTTTAGATAAATTAAAAGATATTGCAATTTCATTTTCTTTTAATAATTTGTATTTTCCTTTTATAATATTATTTTCATTTATTAACGCTTCGTTATCGTATATTGAATTAAGTTCCATTATAACGAAAGCGGGAATTCTTTTATTATTTTTAGTATAAAATTTCGCATCCCTTTCATAGTAATAATAATCATTACGATTATATCTATTATCGGATATTGCTATATAGTCATATTTTACAGAATTATTAAAATCTATTTGTCTATAATGCTTTTCTATATATAAAGAAACATAGCATATTAATATTAATAATATAAAAATTATTATTATGTTAAATTTCATTAGTCTCATTTATATTAGTTTTCTTTCTTTCTTCAATTCCTTTCCTTTCGGATATTGCTCTATCGTTTAATAAATTTATTTCTTTAATATTAAAATAATAAGATAAAATAACCGATATTATTTCAAATAAAATTATAATATTTATAGAAATAAATATATTTTTAAGCGGAATATAATATTCGATATTAGCGACAACAATTTTTATTAAAATAATATTAGAAACTATAGAAACTATTAAAGATATTATAAATAATAAAGAATAAGAATTTTTTATATTTTGCAATTTCTCTCCCATAATTAATCTATTATAAAAATAACCTTTATTCTTTGATAAGAAATAATTATTTATCAATATTATAATAATGAAAACTAAAAATATTCCTAACGCATATCTAATAATATTTGAAATATATCCGCTTTCTATAAAATTAATATCGCTTTCGGATTTTAAATTAAAATCTGTTATTTCGTTAGCATAATTTCCAGATAATATCGCTTTAATATGAATATTATAAGATTCTTCGGTATCAAAATTATCTCTCGATTTTAAGCGTCCTAAAGGTTTATATTCTTTAGATAAATAATTTCTACATAAACTTATATCTTTAGCCTTTATAAAAGCGCCAGAATATTCTATATTTCTATTTAAATATTGCGATTTCCATAAAGACGCTTCCGCTCCGTTATTATAATATATATTTTCTTTATATATGCCGTTGATAGAAAATTTAATTTCCGCTCCGTTAATAGAAGTTTTCAAAGTATCGTTTAATTTTGCTTTTGAATCTTTAATAAAATAATAATCTACATAAATAAAATTATCAGTTTTATTAACTTTATTTATAAGCCTATTATCATTATAAATATATTCAATATCTTCCAAACTATCAAAAAACAGAATATTAGAATCTATATTTTTACCATAATTTAAAGTTAAATTAGCGTAATAGTAGGGAATAACTTTTTCTACAAAATCTAAATTTCTTAATTCGTTTATTTGATTTTTAGACGGACTCGGAATATCAAAATCAATATTAAGATTATTATAAAAATCAGAATAAGCGTATTTTTTAGATTTATAATTTATATAGGGCGACATAAAAATAAAAGCGTTTATTAAGTTTAACGCTATAATTATAATTGATAAAGCAAATATATTATTTATAATTCTATCTTTCATAATGACTCCTTATTTGGCAAATATAACTACTTCTTTATCCCACGCTTCATCTACATTATCATCAAATATTATTCTTATAGTTATATCTGTTTTTTGATTAGGTATAAATCGGGCAGCAATAGTCCATTCATAATTTTCAGCATCTGCAATTTTTTTTTCATCGACCTCTTGATAATTTCCACTCTCATTTTCTTTAGTAGATTTTACTTTTTTTTCCTTTTTAGTAGTAGTTACTCCTATTTTAGCTTCACAAGTCATTATACCATTAATTTCGTCTACTTTAATGACGCTCTTTTCGGGGTTTGGTCTGTCTGTAAATTTTACATCTATTGGAGTCACATATGGTATTATTATCTTACAATTTACAAACTCTAAAGATGGTTTTAAAAAATTAGCAACCTTCATAAAAATATTTTCTCTCTTTCTTATTTCTATATTTACTTTCATAAGGACAGTATCTCCAACCTTAAACTCTCTTATTTCATCGCTGTAGGCTCGACCTCCATTGTTGCTAAAATAGAAATGTGTTTTCGCCTCGTAGATTTTTCGATTTTTTGCTTGCTTTTTCTCCTCTTTAGTTGCTCCTATAGTTATTATGCTTATAACAACTACTAATAAAATAAAAATTTTCTTTTTCATTTTGTTCTCCTTTTATTATTTTTTTATTTTTATATTTATATATTTTTCTAAAAAATCTCTATCATATTTGTTTGTAGGAATTATATTTAGTTTAGTATAACTCCATAAAATTTCACGCTCGCTCATAGTTATACTGTTATCAACTTTATTTTTATATTCAATATTATATTTACAATTTTTGTCAACTGAAAAATACATAGCTTCCCATTTTTTATCCTTAAATTCATTATGTAGTTTCTCACAATATAATATTAGCTCATCCATTTTATCAATATAAATTTCTTCTGAAATATTAAAATCTCTATATATATTACCAGAATAATATATTTTGTTATTAAAATTAAAATAAAAATTGGCTAACATAACATTATCTATGTTTTCATAATACATTTCTATATAATCCCACGATACGGGTATTATATTATTTAATTGATTTAATATATTAGCGTAATGTTTATCTAGTATTTTATTATCCATTAGTTTTTCCTTAAATACTATTTAATATCTTTATTATTTTAATCGCCCCATTAATTTTATATTTAACTAAAAAACTATCAGGTCTACGAGAAACTCCAGTATATTCCATTTTAACAATAAAATCAGTAACTCTTTTACCATTTTTAATGGCTCTTTCCATATCTTGTTCAATTTGACGAAATAATCCAAACCTATTTATACTACTATTCATAGGGACTAAATTTGGATAACTCCCATAACCACCAAACATAGAAGCAATAAGATGCGCCGCATCATCATTAGGTAACTTCCCAGAAAGATTTTTTTGAGAAGATAAATTTCTCGGTGCTTTTTTAAGTCGAACTCTTTTCATTTCTGCTTTAATTGGACGCCCAAGTTTATCCGTTGTATATTTTGCATTATTTACATATTTTAAATTATTAAGAGCTTTTATACCTTCTAAAGCTCCAGCAAAAGCACCTGTAATCGCTCCATACATATAGCCGTCCGCCGCACCTTCAATTGCATATTTTTGCCAACCGTCTATTTTTCCTCCATTTAATAATATTTGTATAGCCGAATTAATAGCCGCTCCAGTTACTAATCCTATTCCAGCTCCCGCCAATGCTCCTTTAAAAGAACTTAAAAATACGATACCGCAAGGCAAGCCTATAGTCGCTACCGAAAAAACGCCCGTGACTACTATAACGCCTGTTCCTACGGCAAATTTTCCTATAATTGATTTCCAATCGACATCTTGCCAAAAATCATTGGAATATTCTTTATTTTTGATTTTCTTTTCTAAATCTTCTTTTGTATATACTTCAAAACTTACATATTCTAATATAGCATCATCATAAATTATATCTTCAAAAATTTTAATCTCATATATTATGTCTTCATAAGTAATATTCTCATATATTATGTCTTCGTATATTGTATCCTTATGAATAATATCTTCATAAATAATATCAGCAAAAATAATGCTACTATAAGATATTAAAGCTATAAATAAAATAATTCTTTTATAAATATTCATTAGTTTATTGTCCCAAAAGTTATATGATAAATTTTTTAATATCATAACTATTTATATTATACAATTTATTATGTTTTTATCAAGTTATTTAAAACTCCACATTTTATAAAAAATTGGCATAATAATATCTCCTTGATTTTAAATTAAAATATATTTTTGATAAAAAATCGTTAAAGCGATTATTTTCAATTGATAAATATTTATAAAAAAATTTAAATAAATAAATGCTTTTTTCCATACAAATAATTTAATTTTAACCTCTTTACAATTATAATATATACAATATATAAAATCAAATATTTTTATATTTACTCTATAATATAACTTTCAAACAATGTAAAATATTTTATCTATTGCCAAAATATTGGTTTTATATATAATAAATAAAAAACATATTAAATAAAAAACATATTAAGGAGTTTTCATTATGAGAAAAACATTAGCTTTATTAATTACATTATCTTTCGCTTCAATTATGTTTGCCGATATGGTTGTTCCAATTTCGCAGTTGCCTAAATCGGCTCAAAACTTCATACAAAAAACTTTTCCTGGCGCTCAAATATTTAAAGTTAAAAGAGACGATGGAAAATTTGAAGTTAAATTAAATAACGGCGTTGATATGAAATTTCTTCCAAATGGAGAATGGGTAAATATAGACAGCGATTATACTCCTATTCCGATAACGGTTTTGCCTCAAGCGGTTCAAAATACGGTTAAACAAACTTATCCTCAAGCTTTTATTACGGATATTGAAAAAGAATTTGGAAATTATAAAATTAAATTAAACAATATGATGGAATTATTTGTTTCTTCAAGCGGACAATTTATTGGACAAAAAATGGACGATTAAAGTTCGTAAAATTGAGCCATAAAAAAGACAAATAATAATTTAATTTTAGAAGTTTAGAATTATTTAATAAATAGATTTTCTAAAAAGTCTATTTATTAAATATTATTTTCAATTGCAATATTTTATTAATTATAATTGAATAAATACAAAACTATAATTTTTTAATTTATAAAAAAACATAGCTATAATATACAAAATTTAAAATTTTAATGTTTTATAATAATACAATTTAGTAATTCTTAATATAAATATAATCTTTGATTTAATAAAAATCGTTCAAAAACTATACATAAATTGTAATCAAATTGGCATAATTCTTGCTTAATATATTGTATAACAAATGATAATTTTAATTCATTGTTATAAAACAAAATAAAAAATTATAAATTAAAAGGAGATTTAACTATGTCAAGAAGAATATTTTTACCAGCTTTACATTCAATGTTGGACGATTTTAGAGGTTTTGATAATAGTCTTATCAATTTCTATAATAAGGCTTCAGATTATAAAATAGAAGAAGACGAAAAAAACTATACTATAGAAATGGATATGCCAGGCGTGAAAAAAGAAGATTTGGAAATCGGCATTAAAGAAAATATACTTTCAATATATGCCGAAAGAAAAAAAGAAGACAAAACGGAAAATAAAGAAGCCGTTGTAGTTTCAAAATACGAACAAAGCTTTAATATAAGCGCAAAAGGCATAGATATAGACAATATTCAAGCTAATTTGGAAAACGGAATACTCACTTTAACTCTTCCTAAAAAAGAAGAAGTGAAGTATGAGAGAAAGATAAATATAAGTTAATATTTCAATTTAAACCTCATAAAAAACGCATATACTTAAAAAAGTGTATGCGTTTTATTATTTAATTTTTTTAATTATTGTAGGATAAATCATATTTTATTTATTTTATAAAACAAGGCTTATAAATTAAAAAAATTTGTTTAATTATAAAATATAATAAAAAAGGATAATTTATGATTAATGATTTTGAAAATAGTTTAATTGAAAATATTGATAATCAAAACGATAAAGAAAAAGAAATTATAAGTTTTCTTTTGTCAAATGGAATTTCTGCGGAAAAATCAAAAATGATAACCGAAAAACTTTATTATAAATTTTATAATCTTTATAATATAGTCAACGCTTCTAAAAACGAACTTATAAAAATAAAAGGGCTTGGAAATAAAAGAGCGGATTTATTAAAAAGTTTGCCCAAAATTTTAGAATATTATTTATTAAGTCGTTTGAAATTATCAACTTTGCATTTTAATAAAAAAGATTTGATTGATTATTTGATTATAAAATTTGGAAAATTAAAATTTGAAGCTTTTTCAATAATTTGTTTAGATATAAATAAAAGATTTATTTCTATGGAGCAAATTTTTAGAGGAACTATAGATTCCGCTACAATTTACCCGAATGATTTAGTTGAAAAATCTTTATCTTTAGGTGCAAGTTATGTAATTATTTCGCATAATCATCCTTCGGGAATTTCAAAACCTTCAAAAGAAGATATAGAAATAACGAAAATTTTATATAAAGCCTTTTTAATAGTAAATATAAAAATGATAGACCATTTAATAATCGCGGGAGATTCAATTTATAGTTTTAGAGAAAGCGGAATTTTAGACGATTTCAATTAAAT
>ULXC01023474.1_pt1 | contig 10354 bp, 10 predicted proteins | sample 1960721 | NCBI WGS metagenome assembly ULXC01 (sample SAMEA4835822, study PRJEB28245) | human gut metagenome | biome: gut microbiome; material: fecal sample | place: Denmark | collected 2008
TGATGCGATAAATATATAGGATATTGCAAAAAAACATGAAAAAACTCCTTGCAGGCCTGTAAGGAAAATGTTATAATATTATGCCAACACCTTGCGCCGCAGCAAGTGCGGTGCCATATGACCATAAGGAGGTGAATTAAGTGAATAAGTACGAATGTCTGTATGTTATCGTGCCTGAGCTTAATGAGGAGGAAACCAAGTCCGTAATCGAAAAGTTCAACGGTGTTATCACCGCAAACGGCGGCATGATCGAAAATGTTGATGAATGGGGCAAGCGTCGTCTTGCATACACCATCGACTACAAGACCGAAGGCTACTATGTTCTCGTTGTGTTCGACGCACCCGCCGAGCTGCCCGCAGAACTTGAGCGTAACATGAAAAACGATGAAAAGATCATGCGCTACAAAGTGACCCGCCATCATGCATAAACCTTGAGAAAGGATTTAGAATGAACAAGATATTTCTTATTGGTAATCTCACGGGTGATCCCGAACTGCGCACAACGCCGAACGGCATAACCGTATGCACGATGAATCTTGCCGTCAATCGCCGTTTTTCGGGCAATCGCGAAGAACGTCAGACAGACTTTTATCGCGTGACTGCATGGAGACAGCTTGGCGAAACTTGTTCAAGGTTCTTGAGCAAGGGCAAAAAAATCGCTGTTGTCGGCGAGTTTGTGCCGCGTACATATGAGGGAAAGGACGGAGCAACCCGAGTTTCTCTCGAAGTCACGGCTGAGGAGATCGAATTCCTTTCTCCGCGCGATGCAGCAGGCGGTCAGAGTTATCCGCAGCAGGGATATCAATCCAACCAGCAGGGCTACAACAGAAATTATCCGCCTCAGGATTATCAATCCGCACAGGACGGCGGCAATTTCTCCGCTTCCCGTCAAAACAGTTGGCAGGACGGGAGGGGGCAGCAGTCTGCGCGTGACGGTTTCGCGGCAAATTCTTTTGATTCCGCAAACAGCTCCGGCAGTGCAACTGATGGCTTTACTGAGATTTCCGATTCGGATTTACCGTTTTAATTTTGCGAAAGGAGTAAATTTCAATGGAAGACCGCAAAATGAAGCCCCGTCCCAGGAAGGGCAGGCGCAAAGTCTGTCAGTTCTGCGTTGATAAGGTTGAACATATCGACTACAAAGACGCTGCAAAACTCCGCAAGTTCATCACTGAGCGCGGTAAAATCATGCCCCGCCGTATGAGTGGTGTATGCGCAGAGCACCAGAGGGCGCTCGCATCCGCAATCAAATCTGCACGTCAGGTCGCTCTGCTTCCTTACGTCCAGGACTGATTACAATAGCTGAACCGTATTGAGCGTTAAGCTCATAAATAACAGAATGAACATGATTAGGTTGCTGTCGACAGTGTTTTGTTGTCAGCAGCCTTTTTACTGCGAAAAAACGGCTCCTTTCGGTCATGTTTTCAGCAGTATAAAACAAGCCGGAAGATGCGAATGCCCGTTTATCTGTTTATGCAACGGATAAACGGGCATTTAAATGCTGAATGATAAATCAAAAGCAGTCAGTAATTAATCCAACATCTGTTTGGGGCCTGCATTAATGATGTTTTCGGGCATGTTGTTATATTTGCTGAAATTCTTTATGAACATTGCAGCAAGTTTTTTGGCCTGTTCATCGTAGGCATCCTTATCGGCCCACATGTCGCGCGGGTTAAGAACCTCGGCGGGAACGTTGGGGCAAGTTTGGGGAACGAGTACGTTAAAGATGGGGTGAAGCTTATATTCAACATCGTTCAGTTTGCCTTCAAGTGCGGCAGTGACCATTGCGCGTGTGTATTTAATCTTCATGCGGCTGCCGACACCGTAAGGACCGCCGGACCAGCCTGTGTTGATAAGGAACACGTTTGCGTTATGTTCATCGATTCTCTTACCAAGCATTTCTGCATATACGGAAGGATGCATCGGAAGGAAAGGCGCACCGAAGCAGGTTGAGAAGGTCGCCTGCGGTTCCTTAATGCCGCGCTCGGTTCCCGCAAGCTTGCTTGTGTAACCGGAAACAAAGTGATACTTTGCCATATCTTTTGTAAGCTTTGAAATCGGCGGCAAAACACCGAAGGCGTCAGCTGTCAGGAATATGACGGTTTTGGGGTGATTGCCCATGCCGGGAATCACACAGTTGGGGATATACTCAACCGGATAGGCGGCACGTGTATTTTCGGTTATTGAGGAATCCGCAAAGTCAAGTTTGCGGGCATCGTCCATAATTACGTTTTCGACAAGCGTACCGAACTTTATTGCATCCCAAATCTCGGGTTCGTTTTCCTTTGAAAGGTTGATACATTTTGCATAGCAGCCGCCTTCAAAATTGAAAACGCCGTTATCGGACCAACCGTGTTCGTCATCGCCGATCAGCCAACGATCGGGATCGGCGGAAAGCGTTGTTTTGCCGGTTCCGCTGAGTCCGAAGAACAGCGCAGCGTCGCCGTCGTCGCCGATGTTTGCAGAGCAATGCATGGGGAAAACACCCCTTTGCGGCATGAGAAAATTCATAACGGAGAACATGCCTTTTTTGATTTCGCCGCTGTAAAGCGAGCAGGCGACCGTTACACGATGCTTTTCAAAATCAAGTATGATTGCCGCTTCGGAATTCACACCGTCAGCAGCGGGGGAACACTTGAATCCCGGTGTGCAGAGAACGGTGAAACCGGGAACGAAAGTATCGAGTTGCTCCTTGGAGGGGCGAACAAATGCCTGAGTTGCAAACAATGCGCTTGCTGCGTTTTCGCAGACAACACGAACGGGAAGCGCATATTGCGGATCTGCACCGACAAAGCCATCAACAACAAAAACTTCGCGGTTTTGCATATATGCACACATTTTAACATAGATTGCATCTGCTTTCTCACTGCTGATCGGCACATTCACCTTGCCCCAGTCAATAAGATTATGCACGGAAGGTTCATCAACGATGAAACGATCATCGGGGGAACGACCCGTGTATTTTCCGGTGTTGATAACAAATGCACCGGTGCTGCAAAGCTTGCCTTCGCCTCTTTCGAGTGCATGTTCAACAAGTTCAGCAGGTGCGAGGTTGCGATAAACAGCCTTGGGGTTAAGAATGCCCATTTGTTCAAGATATGCTTTCATATTCATGCTCCTTTCAGCATCAATCGCTTTTTGAACGGTTTTATTTCCTGATGAAGAGAATCCCGAGCGTCCTGGGGCCGCAATGGCTTGCAACGGTACAACCGGCCGTTGTCAGAATGACTTCATCAAAGTCCGCAATTTCACGCACAAGCTTTACACACTCCTGAACAATTTCGTCGGGAGTTTCCGTGTAAGTAATGAATATGCGATGGCTGCGGATATCATTGCGCCCTTCAAGGCGCTCTTTGATATAGTTTTTGAGGCAGCGTTCCCATGACCCGCGGTATTTTTTGGCAACACGCATCTTGCCGTTTGCGACTTCAATACCGGGATGCAGCTGCAGAAGGTTTGCCCCGAGAGCGGATACAGCCGAGCAGCGTCCGCCGCGAACCATGTAGTCCAGCCTGTCTAAAACGAAGCTGGTTTCAACATTCGGGATGATGTCTTCATCAAGTGCCTTTTTAATCTCTGCACCGTTCAGACCCTTTTCGGCCATGTCGCAGGCTTCGAGCACAACGTGTCCAACGCCGCTTGAAAGGTTGAGGGAATCAACAACAAAGACCTTATCGTTGCCTTCTGCAGCAATGCATGCATTGCTGTAGCTTGATGAAAAGTGAGAGCTGATTGTGATAAAAACAACATCGCTCCCGTCCGCTGTCATCTCCGCAAATGCCTTTTGCAGAGCTTCAACGCTCGGAGCAGCTGTCTTGGGAAGCGTTTTTGCTTCGCCGCACCGTTTGAGCAGCTCGCGCATTGTGATATCCACACCGTCGCGATACTCCTCGTCGCCTATCTGCACATAAAGCGGCATAACGGTAACGCCGCGCTGACTGTACAGATTTGTTCCGTGAACCTCGTTCAAAAGGTCCGCCGTGCTGTCACAGCAAATTTTGACCATAAAATAACTCCAAAAAATAAAGAAATATAATACCTCTGTAATTGTAGCACAACCTGCTGCAACTGTAAAGCCGATATGCATGTTTTTTGCAGGAATAATGACTAATATATAAGTACTTTCCTCCCGTAAGGCATGTGATTCGGCATTCGATGCAAAAAGCCCCGACGCCGTGGCTGAGGGGGCTCATAAAATATAAAACCTTTTGCCTAATGTTATGTCCGCACGGAGAAAACATCGTTTCCGCGCGGCACATTAATGCAGGCAGGTCGATGCTCTATTCTATGCCGAGGCAAAGACGGGCAAGTACAATTGCATCATCAAGCTGAACAGCATCATCTGCATTCATATCCGCATCATCAAGCTCAAGCTGAGGTATAATGCCCATTGCGGAGCGCATTATTGTCAATGCATCGGGAAGTGAAATGCTTCCGTCGGCGTTGACGTCGCCGCCGTAAACCATAGTGACGTTCGAAATGCCGTCCTCTGCACCAATGACGAAATCACCTTCGGCATTAGAGCCAATCAACTCACCGCTGCAAAAATACCTGTGCATTGTTGAGTCGCTGTAGGTTGACGAACGGAAAACGACACTGCGGCCCGCACGTTTCATGTCGAGATAGCCGCGTCCGAGACACTTGACGGTAAATGTGTTTTCAAAACCGGCAAGGTCAACACGAACGGATGAAATTCTTGCTTTGACATCGAACCCGGTAACGGGAGCTCCGCCGACGATTTCAATATCGTTTGCGCGGCACACGGGAGTAATAAAGCTGAATGCAGTAAGATTCGGACAATTATTTGCATGTATGGACGGAGTTCCCGCCATGAACAGACGAATTTCGCTCACCTGTGTTTCGGAAAGAATCAGATTTCCCCCGAGGAAAACGTCCGCACCGATAAAGCAGGGATTCGGAATGTACGGTGTAACATAGTTAGTAAATGTGTGCAAATAATTGTTTTCCCACGTCATGTTGTTCATCAGCATGAGCTGTTCGATGCTGTCGGGATCATATTCTGTCGGACGCTGATAGAATGTGGACAGTATCCCGGTGCCGTTGCTGATATCCCCATTGTGGCAAGGTTGTGAATAGAACTCCTGCATAAGACGGATATCAAGGGTGAGTTCGTCATCCGTTGCCGCAAACGCGGAAAACGACGAAAGAAGCATTGCGGCACTCAAAACGAGCACAATAGACAGTTTGAAAAGTCGATTCATGGTAACCTCCGTATCTGATCTGAAAGATAAGTTGAAAACCTGCTGCCCGAAAGGGCAGTATCAGGCGCTCAAAAAGCTGCATTGCAAAATTCAAAGCATCTTTTTACTTTAGCCTATTATATCATTCTTGAACCTGCTGCGCAAGTGCATAATAAAGTATATTGGAACGGATTCTGCAAATGAGCATATTCTTTTTTTGTCACCGTTGATTCGAATTTGGGTATTGATATTATATTCGTGGCATAGTATAATTCAATCTAAGAAAAGCTTGCTTTGCTTTTGCAGCTGAAATGAAAGGACACTCGTGATTGTCGGGTGAGAAAAACATATGCAAATTAACTACATTGATGATAACTCCTCAGAACGGCTGCCGGAACCGGAATCCTTTGACAACATCTTTGCAAATATCGGCGAACTGCGCGAATTGCAGCATATACACACTGCTGCCATGATGCAGCTGCGGCTGAAATTTGAAATCCTCAACAGTGAGTTCAGGGTTCATCATCATCGCAATCCGATTCATCATATTGAGAGCAGACTTAAATCGACCCGAAGCATGTACAACAAACTTGTTCAGCGCGGCTTTCCCACGAGCATTGAATCTGCAAAGAAGAACCTTAACGACATTGCAGGTGTGCGCGTTGTGTGCTGCTATATTGACGATGTTTATGATATGGAAGATATGCTTCTGCGTCAATCGGATGTTAGGCTCATCGAACGCACGGATTATATAAAAAATCCCAATTTTAACGGATATCGCAGTCTTCATCTTGATGTTGAGATCCCTGTGTACCTGTCCTCAAAAACCGAGTATGCGCGTGCGGAAATTCAGCTCCGAACTGTGGCAATGGATTTTTGGGCAAGCCTTGAGCACGATTTGCGTTATAAATCAACCAAGAACATTCCGGAAGACATAAGCCGTGAAATGTTCAACTGCGCAGATGAAATTGCAGCAATAGACGTACGAATGCAGCGCATATATAAACAGATTCAAAAGCTCTGATTCTCGGATGCTTAACACTTTTTTCTGATAACAAAAAGAGCAGGGCTGACACTTGTTTTTGATAATTGAATCAAAGATTATCGGTTTGACCGATGCAGCACTGCTCTTTTAAATGTGTACGCAAATGCATCTGTGTTTCTTACAGAAATTTTAATACTGTGCTCTTTCGCCTCCTATGAGCTTGGGGCGGTTGCGTGCCATGGTGACATTTGCGCAGCCGATTTTTGTGTTTTCATTATGAATCGGAACGCAGACCGGACGCATATGCATTCCGATGAAAACGCCGCCGATATCTATTCCTGCACGGGCGCGCATCTTAATATCCTCAACAACGACCGGATCGGCAAACTGCTGCATTGCCTGAACGCTCCACGCTCCGCCGGCGTGAAGCGCAGGCTTCACCGAAACCTGTTCAAAATCATACTTTTCCATGCATTCGCGTTCAACAACAATTGCTCTGTTGAGATGTTCACAGCATTGACACGCGAGAAAAAGGCCCTTGCCGTGAACATAGGGGAGGACTGTTTCCATAATTACTCGCGCCGCATCCTCTGTTGAATGGGTTCCCATATGGAAACCCATCACCTTGCTCGTGCTGCATCCGATGACGAGTATGTCTCCCTTACGGAGCGTGTAATGTCCTTCACTGCAATTGCGGAAGAGTTCTTCCATAACTGCTGCGGTTTCCTGCTTAAGGGTTTCGATTGAAAAATCCATTTTTATACCTCATTGTGCCGCGCTCATATCATGGCGGACGGCATCCTTTCAAAAATGATTCCAACGGTATTATACCCCTGCAGCGGTGCTTTTTCAACCGGATTCGGAGGGTAATTAAAAGAGAATGCCGGGCAGGGAATCAGTCGTCGTGCTCCTTGAATCCTTCGCCGTATGCGGCATCAACGGATGTTATCATGACAAAAGCCTTGCTGTCACATTCATGCGCAATGCGCTTAATGCTGAAAACTTCGGCTTTTGAACACGTGCAGAACAGGATCTGCTTACTGTTGCCGGTGTATGCGCCTTTGCCGTCTGCAACGGTGACTCCGCGTTCAATCTCTTCGCCGATGCGCCTTGCAACATTGTCTCCGTTGGAAGTGACGATGATAAGAAGTTTGCGGGAATCGATACCATACATCAGCTTGTCGACTATCAGGCTGTATCCGATGGTCATTATCATGCCGTACAGGACGGCGTTTATGTTGCCGTAAACGATCCAACCGAGCATAATGATAACACCGTCAACAGCGAGGGATATGCTTCCTATTGAAAGCTGGGGGTTCTTTTTGCGAATTGCAAGAATGACAAAGTCTGAACCTCCGGTTGAAGAATCGCGCATATAAATGAATGCAAGCCCGGCGCCTGCGAGTATGCCGCCGAAAATTGCAGCCAAAATCGGCTCTCCCGTGTATGTCGGCAGGAGCGGCATAATATAGTCCACGATAACGGCAGAAATAAGAATCGTCTTTACCGAACGCAGGAAAAACATCTTGCCGAGAGTTCGAATGCAGATAAGAATGATCGGAATATTGATAATGACAGTGCAAAGTCCGATCGGAATTTTGCCGCCCGTTATATAATTGACAAGAATTGCAAGACCCGAAACGCCGCCGGGTGCAAAATTTGAAGAAACGGCAAAAGTATACATGCCTGCACCGTAAAGAACGCTGCCGATTATGTCGTACAGAACATCGATAAGCAATGTTTTGGGGTCGATTTTAAGCTTTTCAGCTTTTTTTTCACTCATTTGAACACAGTCCTCCGTTGTTTTTGATGTTTTCGGAAGGATGAACTTTCATCCCACCGTACAGCTAAAGCATTTTAACACTGCAACAGGATATTTACAACCCCATTTTGTAAATATATACATTGTTCGGCAACATATTGACTTTCCGCAGCAATCGAGTAAAATACACTGAGAAGATTGAATGACTCGGTTCGAAAGGAATCATGTTTTTATGAATATTTATGTTGCAATGCCTGTTACGCAGGAACATATCAATACACTTAAGGCTTCCTGCCCGGAAGGCAATTTCGAATTCGCCCGAGTGTTGAACGGAGCCGATGAAAGATGCGCAAAAGACCCGTTTGAATTGAACCGCGAAATGATTAAGTCCGCAGATGTTGTTGTCGGCAATATCCCTGTCGATATTCTTCCGGAATGCACACGGCTGAAGCTTTTGCAGCTTAACATGGCCGGGTCGGACGCCTATGCGGGTAAACTTCCTGCGGGAGCTGAACTTGCAAACGCAAGCGGTGCATACGGACTTGCAATCAGTGAACATATGCTTGGAATGCTTTTGGTGTTGATGAAAAAACTTGATATCTATCGCGACAATCAGAACAAGGGACTTTGGCGCGATGAAGGAAACGTTGAAAGCATAGAAAATGCAAAAGTTCTTGTTGTCGGGCTTGGCGATATCGGAGGAGAATTTGCACTGCGATGCAAAAAACTCGGTGCGTACTGCATCGGCATACGCCGCAGCCAAGCTGCAAAACCGGATTTTGTGAATGAGCTGCACACTCTTGAAGCACTGGATAACCTGCTTTCGGATGCGGACGTTGTTGCGCTTGCTTTGCCGAACAGTGCAGAAAGCCGCGGATTGATGAACGAAGAGCGGCTGCTCAAAATGAAGCGCGGTGCGATACTGCTCAATGTCGGAAGGGGCAATGCCGTGGATACCGATGCCCTTGTCCGCGTTTTGAACAGCGGTCGAATTAAAGCCGGGTTGGATGTTACCGATCCCGAACCGCTCCCTCAGGGGCATCCGCTTTGGAACTGTCCCGGGGCATTGATAACGCCGCATATTTCCGGTTATTATCATCTTAAACAGACGCATGACAGAATAATTGAGATTGCAGCGGCAAATATTCGAAGCCTGCTCGGCGGAAAGCCGATTTTAAATGCAGTTGATGCAGAAACCGGTTATCGGAAGCCTGATAACAGATTTTGACGCTTTGAACAACAAAGTCGGATGCTTTTTACAAAGCGGCGGTATAAAGTCCTTGACGTAATTTGGTTTCAATGGGATTTACCTGTTTGAAAAAGGAAAAGCGTGACTCATCGTCAACGCGATCAGCTTGATATATTAGTTTTAGGGTATTGCTCATTTTGCTCCAATGTGCTACAATGAACCGTATCAAGCGTGTACCCGTAGCCCAGCTGGATAGAGTGACAGACTCCGACTCTGTAGGTCATGGGTTCGAATCCCATCGGGTACGCCAGACGAACCTCTTTTGCACGGCAAGAGAGGTTTCTTTAATTCTTTGCGTACCGAAGCCGTAAAAAAACCATACAAGAAGTAATTCAAACCATTGCAGAAAGATTCTCGAACGCACGGAGCCGCTTATGAATAATCGGCAAACGCGACGCAAAGCAACCGGAAATCATGGCGGGAGCAGTGCCGAAGGCAATCTAAGCAAAGAAACCGAAACGGGTTTATTCCTGCAACCATAATCTTTGGGTAACGCCGCTGTCAGTACTCCCGGAGCGTATAACGGACAGAATATTCTATATTGCTCTCAGAAACTGATACACAGATTGTTTGTTTATCCGGTTCGTGCTTTCTTAATTGAATGTTGTGCGGTCGGCTGTGGCCAGTGCAACGAAGAAAACGAAGAATGTGAAAAATAAGCAATAAATGTTAAAAATATTAAAACATCAAACCGTGAACGCTGCAGCAATCCGATGTATCTGTCAATGTTGGATTTATGTACAACATGAACAGGTGGTTGTATGAATATGAAAATATTATTCTATATCGACATAATAATGCATTACGAATGTTGAAAATATCATAAAGACGGGATTAAAACTATCGAACTCTTGTCCTTGCAAATCGGGCAAATATGCTGTATAATCTATTTTGACTAACTCTATCGGTAGGAGAATTGGTATGGATAAGAATCACATAAACCTCTGCCTTTCGGGACAGAGTTTTCGGATAGTAACTGATGATGACGTTGATTACGTCAAACAACTTGAAAAGAGAATCAACTCACGGATTGAAAGCTATAAAAAGCGTTATCCTCAAATGAGCGCAACGCGCTGCACATTGCTTGCAATGCTTGAATTAGAGGATGAGCTTGCAAGAGCCAAGGAAAACTACGAGGCTCTGGATGCAAAGATTTC
>ULXC01032661.1_pt1 | contig 10336 bp, 8 predicted proteins | sample 1960721 | NCBI WGS metagenome assembly ULXC01 (sample SAMEA4835822, study PRJEB28245) | human gut metagenome | biome: gut microbiome; material: fecal sample | place: Denmark | collected 2008
CAGCCACAACAGCGGCTTCGTCGGCTGTACCGGTTGCCGGTGCAGTAGTGGTTACAACAAAAGTCATTTCAGATACGGCTAAAAAAATATCAGATGCGATAATTCGCAGATAAGGAGATTTTATTATGAAAAAGGCATTCAGAAAAATAGCAAAGGCAATTTCAATCACAACCACAATCCTTCTTTCAAGCGTATTCCTTGCGTTTTCAGCATTTGCCGAAGGTGGTGGCATTGGCGATGCACCCTCTTCTGTAAACACTGCTACATACAAGACCCTTGTAACACTCGTTTTTTGGGTTGTACGCATAGTCGTGCTCGGTTTAACTGCAATACCGGGACTGGTTAAGATTGCACAGGGCGTCGGAAATGAGGATGTGCGTGAACGCAACGGCGGCATATCGCTATTGGTAATCGGCGGTGCTCTTTTTGCGGCAACATTTGCGATTGAGGCTTTATTCTAAGAGAGGTAGATATGAAAAAAATCAGCATCTTTCTTATATGCAGTCTGCTGATGATTTTCGGTTTATCATTTTCTGCCTGTGCGAATGCAGTAACAACCGGTGGAGTAACAGCAACAGCTGTTGCTCCAAGAGCGGTTGACAGCTCAGGAAATATAATTGATGTATCAGAAAATATAAACCACGTTGAACATACGGCTTTTGCAAAAGAAAACGCCACAACGACAGAAACCACCACCACTAAGCCTGCATATAATCAAGAAGAAATGAAAAAAGATCTTGAAGACCTTGGTAAAGAAGATATGGCAGCTTCGGCAGTAGGTATCTTTGCTTGGGTAAAAGGTCTTGTTGACTGGACACAAGGTATTATAAACACACTGGGAATATACATTAAAGCCGGAATAGATAGTCCTTGGGGATTCGATCTTAACGGTTTCGTTGATTTATTTGCACCGTTTTTCAAAACTATCGGATATGGCATACTTGTACTGCTGTTCGGAATTAATTTAATTCATTCTGCTATGCAGTTTGAATTAGTTAATTACAAAGGTGTTATAAAAATTCTTGTAGGGCTTTTATTGGCAAAGTTATGGGTAGATTTATCAACAGATATTTGTATAGCCCTTATCGATACCTGTACAGATATTGCGTCAAGTGTATTTACAAGTGCTGATGAAATGATAGTTTTTCCGTCATTTGATACGCTTAAAAGCACTGATACGGGATTATGGATTATCGGCGAACTGCTTAATCAGTTATTGGATATTGTATTGCTTGCTCCAATTATAATCGTCGCCTTAGCAATATTAATTATATGCGGGCTCATAATGATAAAATTAATGCTCCGTACTTTTGAGTTGGCACTATATTGCAGTGTATCGCCTGCTTTTTTTGCATGCCTGTTAGGTGATGCGACAAAGGGATATTTTAAGCGCTTTATTGACGGCTTGCTCAGCTCGGCGCTCTCGCTTGTATATATGGGAATAATATATCTCGCCGGATCGTACTGGTGCAAAGTTCTCACAATGAATAATGTAGGTGTAGATTCGCCTATGGACGTCTTGGTTTGGCTGTCTTCGGCCGGACCGAAAGTTTTAGTAGTGCTTGCTATGGGATTTTTAATCTTAAAGCCACCGCTTGCATTACGTCAGCTTACAGGAGGTTCTTAATGATAAAATGCAAAGTAACAAAGAAAATTATGCAGGAACCCGGAACTGTAATGGGCTTTTCAATAGGGCAGGTGATAATGCTGATTGTAGGATGTGCTGCTACAATCGGCACGTTGCTTTTGCTGTGGCTGGTGCTGAAAATCAACATTGATATAATTATGTGGGTCGTATTTTTGGAACTCGTTTTATTCATCGGACTTGGAGTAGTCCGTATTCAAGGGTTGACTGTATTGCGATTTATTGCTTCAAATCCCACAAAAAAGCGACCGTTTGACAGTAAAGGAGTATTCAGTGATGTCGATAATCGATAATTTATTTAACGGCTGGGCTAAAAAGAATGTGCCGTTTGGTTATGAAAAACGAATTGTTATGCCAAAATCCGCACAGGATACAATACCATTTTATGAAGTGTACGATAATGGGTTGTTTCTTACCGGAACAAACACATTTACATTGATATTCGCATTTTCAAATATAGATTATTCTTTGCTCCGTGACAAAGAGCAAGAAGAAACCTATCAGCGTTATCAGCGTTTATTGAATGCACTTCCGGTCGAAATCAACTTTCAGGAATTTATTATGAATTCTTCTGTTAATACCGCAAAGCTCAGGGATATACTGATAAGCAACAATGAAGAGATCTCCGGTGATTTACTGGATGATTACAATAAAAATCTTGAAACGTATATCACAAAGTCCGAAGACGCAACAAGTGAGAAAATAACTCTTGTTGCAATGTCGTACACGCCTAACGAAACCGTAGATAATGTAAACATACTGTTTCGTTACTATCGGGAATTGCAAAATTTCTATGCGGCAATGGGCAGTGAAACGCATCAGCTTATGCCTGAAGATGTGTTTGCTATCCTTTATGAATACTATCACCCATTCGACAATACTGAATTTCTTTTGCCGAATGATATATATTCACGTGGCGGATCCATAAAGGACTATATTGCACCATCAATGTTTGCATTCCGCCCCAAAGAAATTGAAATCGGTAATTCGTATACAAGAATAATGTATATGGCTCGATATGACCGCACGTTAGACGACGAGTTTATAAGAGATATTCTTGATAACAATTGTAAAGTTGCTGTTTCAAAGCATATTAGGCATATAGACAAATCCGAAGCACAGGATAAGGTTAAAGACAACATATACTCACATCAAGGCAAAATTCAGGCACGCCTTGAAAAAAATCATAAAAAAGGTCTTAATTTTGTGCCATATCATTGGATGGAGCGTGAGCGTGAGCTTGAGGATTTGCAGGAGCGACTTTCCGATACAAACTGTGAGCTTTTCAAGATAGGCGTATATATCTCACTGTCTGCGGCTACAAAAGATGAGCTTGACGAGCTGACAGAAGCAATACGCTCTAAAGGTAAAAAACATCAGGTAGTTATTGATTGTTTGGTGCGTCAGCAGGAAAAAGCGCTTAATTCCGTCTTACCGTTTGGAATAAATCATTTTGATACCGCCAACGGAAACAGCGTTAACACTTATGTGTTATCGGATGCCGCAGGTATACTGATACCATTTTCTGCACGGTCATATTTTTCAGACACCGGTCTTTGCTACGGTATGAACAAGCATACAAACGCTATCATTGTTCTTGATCGAGCAGAAGAAATGAACGCTAACGGCTTCATTCTCGGTACATCGGGTTCGGGCAAATCTATGTACTGTAAATCCGAAATCATAGATACCATCATACGCTACCCGAAGTCAGAAAAGATAATTATAGATCCTGACGGAGAATACTATCCTATCATCAAACAGTTTGGCGGAGATACGCTAAAATTATCGGCTGATTCCGAAACGAAGATTAACATATTCGACACTGATATAAACATCAGCGAAAACGGCACTTCTGCTGTCGCAATGAAATCCGAACTGATTATGTCAATCATAGAAACAGCACGAGGCTTTCCCCTGTCTGCGGCAGATAAGTCAATCATCGACAGTTGCGTCAAAGAAGTTTACGCTGATTATGTGCTTAATAACGGTAATCCGGAATTCATACCTACGTTTGTTGATTTTTATAATGCTCTTATAAACAAAAAGCTACCTGAAGCAGATCAGATAGCTCTTGACATTGAGCTGTATGTTAACGGCAGTTTTAATACGTTTTCGGGCAAAACAAACATTCATACGGATAACAAATTGTTATCAATTGATATATCCGATATGGGCGAGCAGTTGCGTCCTGTAGGCTTGCAGGTTATTCTTGAGTATATATGGCAACGTGTTCGTGACAACAGAACAAAGGGCGTTCAGACTTGGGTATGGGTCGATGAATTCTCAATAATGTTCAACGATGGCAACGACAAAGAAACAGTGCGTTCTGCCGACTTCTTTCAAAAGGTTTTCAAACGTATAAGAAAATACGGCGGTATTCCTACAGGAATAACTCAAAATATTACTGAAGTGCTTGAATCGGGTCAGGCGAGACTTATGCTGTCAAACTCAGAGTTTGTTGTTTTGCTTCAGCAGAAGAAAACCGACCTTGATAAGGTGATAGAGCTGTTCAACTTATCTCCGTCACAATCAAGCTACTTGAAGACCGGCGAAAAAGGCACAGGACTGATTGTAAGCGGTAAAAAGATTATACCGTTTGACAGGCGTATATCAAAAGACAGTTCTATCTATAATCTTTGTCAGACTGATTTTAGGAGAGATGTTACATGAAGAAATTCCAATTGAAATACTCTGCACCTAAAACAAAGGTTAACTCCGCCGGAAAGGTTGAGCAACAAAATCAGAAAAAACCGGACCGTTATTGTGCTACCTGTAGCACAATAACGGATATAATAAGCAAAGAACCGCAATCGGAAGAAAAAAGTTATAAACTGACAGGTTCGGCACTGTTTAATAAGATGTTTTCGGATATAAAAAAAGCTCATATCCCTGTATGCTCATTTTCCGTATATGACAGCGATTTTACTCATTGTTACGGAAGCAGAATAAACGACAGAGCCGTACTTTTACGCTGTTTTTCTTTACCGTCAGTTACCGTTATCACGGCGGCTGATGGTATTCTTTCAGATCCGGCTCTGCGTTCTCGGCTTGTTTACAGGCTTTACCTTTCGACAAACAGCTATCTTATGATTATATTTGATTCGTTTGCTTACGAAACATTTAAAGATGAAAATTTAAAGATTATATCATCAATGCTTGATGAATTGAAAATTACACTAATACAGCAGAAGGCGGTGAATAAATGAACCTCGTTATAATTGCGGGAAAACGCAGTGTGCGTCCTCTTGAAACGGCTCTAAAAAAATCGGAGCAAACTGTAACAGTGGGTAAATATACTGCTGTCAAGCCGAATACTGCGGCTGAAATATTCGAAAAATACCGTCCTCACGGTATTTTGATCAGTGATGATGCTGCGTCAAAAGGCGTGTCGCTGATAGACTTTCTTAGCATTGTAAAAATGCGTTACGGCTATATGCGTGTTATATTTGTTTGCAATAACACCGATAGCTTTAACAAATACGCCTCTGCTTTATATTCGATAGGCGTATATGATATTGTTATGGGCTATGATCCTGCCGCTATAGATAATGCTATTTTATTTCCCAAAACGGATAAGCCTGATATTTTGATGTCAGAAAAGCCTTGTGATACCGAAATACATTATCCTAATCGGCAATTCTGCGAATACAGCAATTCCTTCGGAAGTATGAATTTGAACTATAAAGGTGCTTGTGACAGCTCTTATTCGGGACAAACAGTGCGATTAGATGAAAGCTATGAACGAATCCAAAGAGGAAATGTTATTATATCGGTATTCGGCTATTATTCTCGTTGCGGATGCACATATACAGCATTTGACCTTGCGTTTTACTTACGCAAATATGAAAATGCAAAGGTGTGCGTAATTACATCAGTGACAGAAGAATTGTGTAACTATTTTACGGTTGATATTAATGCAGTTAATCAGAACGGTTTGAACATTGATGATGTGGTTATCTATTCGGACTTCAATAAGATAAGCGGAACTTTTGATTATATCATCTGTGATGACAGCACTAAGTATAACAATAATGCGTACATACACATTTTGCTGTGCTCAGCGGCAGATTGGGATATGCCGATTTTAACGAATTATATCAACGATGTTATTATCCCGAATAAAGTAGACGTAAATCTATGCTTTTTTCCCGTAACGACAAATAAGTTTATTTCCATTAATAAACAGTTGATTAAGTCGGGATTTAAAGCGTATATGCTCGAGCCTTCGGACAACTGGATGGCAACCAACGCAAATAACAATAACGTTTACAGCAACATTCTAAAAGCCTATATTATAAGTTGATTGTGCTACAGGTAGCACAATCCGGAAAGGAGAAATTATGATAGTAATTTATGCCGAAAAATACAGCCTCGGTCGGACAATAGCCGAGGCTTTAGGTGCATACAAAAAAACAGTGAATCCTAAAGAATCGTCTATTGCACACTGGGACTTAAATCTTAACGGTGAGCAAGCAATCCTTTGTCACGGTGCCGGTCACTTATGCGGTTTAGCTCCGGCTGAAGATTATGACGAACGTTATAAATTCTGGAGCTTCGATAATTACCCGATTATACCCGAATATTTTATTACAAGAGTAAAAGATAATAATTATTCCAGGCTTGCTTGTGATTATGTTAAGCAGTTCTTTGATAAGGCGGATCTGATAATCAATGCCACTGACGCAGACCGTGAAGGTGAATTGATTTTTGCATATTTATATGAAGTCTTACATTGCACAGTACCATACAAAAGAGTGTGGATAACAGATTTAACGCCTTGTAAAATCAGAAAAGCATTTGCCGAGTTGCGGTCAGCTCAAGAGATGAAGCCGCTTGAAAATGCAGGACGCATACGGTCCGCAACAGACTGGCTTGTGGGCATTAACACATCTGTTGCAGCCACATTGAAATTCGGCGGAGCTGACAATGTGTTCGCCTGCGGACGTGTAAAAATGCCGACACTTGCAATGATTGTTAAGCGTGAACGGGAAATAAGAAATTATGTTAAAAAGCCGTTTTATAAAATAGTTGCCAATATCGAAGCAAATGACGGTACAAAGTTTACTGCCGAAGCATCAGATAAATACGATACCGAAACGGCGGCAAAGACTGCTATAGATGAAATTAAATCAAATACAGCAAAAGCGATAAAAGTCGAGGTGTCGCAAAAGCAGACAGCCGCTCCGCTTTTATATAACACTACACATTTGCTTGCTGATTTATCAAAGTGTACGGATCTCACAATTGATATGCTTACAAAGCTCGTTCAGAGCTTGTACGAAAACAGATTGATAACATATCCACGCACAAGCTCGGAGCATCTAACAGATGCAATGAAAGATGAAACGGTAAAGATAATAAAGCTACTGTTTGAAATGCCCGAATTTGCTAAATATGCTATTCCTGTCGACAATTTTGCACCCTGTACACGTCGGCATTATGATGACAGCAAAGTCGATTCGCACACCGCTATTACACCGACCGCTCTCGTACCGAATGATTTAAGCGGTATGTCAGAAAATGAGCGCAAGGCATATACTTTGCTTGCGTTATCAATTATCCGTACTGTTTATCCGAAAGCTGTCACAGAAAATGTCAAAGCCGTTTTTCAGATTGATAATCAGCTGTTTACAGCAACCGGAACGAATATAATCAATCCCGGTTGGTTTGCTGTTGATGCAACGCCGGAGGTAACCGGGTTGCCCGAAATCGTTAAGGATAACGATTATAAAGTTATCGGTTTCGATGTCAAAGAGGGACAAAACGAGCCGCCGAAATATTACACCGATGCGACATTGCTTACAGCAATGGAGCTTGCCGGAAATAATATCACAGACGAGCAGACACGGAGCTATATAAAACTGACAAAACGTGGTCTTGGTACAGCCGCCACACGTCAGGGCATAATTAAGGAACTATATGACAAAGGATATATTGCCCGCCGAACCCGGAAAAACGGTAACGCTGTCAAAAGCATTATGCCGACCGAAAAAGGTATGTATATAATCAATACGCTCGAAAAGATAGTACCGGATATGTTGTCTGTTGATATGACGGGCGATATGGAAATGGAACTTGATAAAATTTCCCGAGGAGAATCTGACGGCAATAATTATCTGAATGAATACAAGAAACTTGTGATTAAGTGGGTCGAACAGATTAAAAACAGTGACACATCAGCAATGACGGGCAATACGCTTATTTGTCCGTTGTGCGGTAAACCTGTAATCAAGAAAAAAGTCGGCTGGTGCTGCACCGGTTACTCTAAAGATAATCCGGACAGTTGCAAGTTCTATATTGCAAATGAGGTTTGCGGTAAAAAAATATCAGATGTAATCGCCAAAGAGCTTATGTTAAAACGTGCAACATCTATTATCAAGGGCTTTACATCTCAGAGCGGAAAATCATTTGATGCAAAGCTAATAATCAAAGATGATAACACTATTGGCTTTGAGTTTCCCGAACGCTTAAAATGCCCGATTTGCGGAAAAGAAATGGTCAAAAGTTCAAAAGGTTGGGTCTGCACCGGCTATAAAAGCGGTTGCAGTTTTTTTATAGCCGGAACTATATGCGGAAAATGTATCACAGAAACGATTGCGGCTATGCTGTGTGCAAATAAACGCACAAGGATAATAAACGGGTTTACATCAAAGGCGGGCAAAGCATTCTCGGCGGCTCTTGTTGTTAAAGATGGCAAGATTGATTTTGATTTTCCCGCCAAGTCGCAGAAACGGAATAAATAAAACCTATGAGCGTTCTTATAACAATTTTATTAGCCGTAATTATAACACAGGCATTCCGCATTCGACGTCTGAAAAAAGAAATCATCAAGCGAGATACTGCTGATGAATTTTGCCGGCAATGGTACTGGAGAGAAGATAAAAATAACAAGCAACGACAACCTCAGAACAAGAGGAAATCGTTGCTTTCTTTTTTAAGGAGCTTTTTATGAGTTTTTCTAAATCTAAACCGAGTAACTATGTTACGAAAGAACAGATAGAGCGTGCAAGAAATATTGATATGGTGGAATTTCTTGAACGAACAGAAGGCTTCAGCGTAAAGAAAAGCGGTAACGGTTATCGCTGTGATAAGCACGACAGTCTTTTTATCACGAATGACCGCAGAGGGTGGTACTGGAACAGCCGTGACGAAGGTGGCAACAATGCCATTGCGTTCTGTATGAAGATTTACGGACAAAGTTTTACTGAAGCTGTAAAGTCGCTTTGTGGAGATATTCAGATTGAGTATACTCCAAATAAGATAACGTCAAAGCCGAGCGTTTCTAAAGATAAGGAATCAAATCGGCTTATTTTGCCCGAACAGGATCACAAAGAAAACGGACAGCGCAATTACAGTAATGTAATCGCCTACTTATGTAAAACCCGTGGATTGGAATACAGTATCGTAAATCAGCTGATTTACGACCGTAAACTATATCAGGGCGTCGGATACAGCGGGCTTCAGCTTGTCGGGTATGACAGCTCGAACACACCGTTTTATCGCTTCAAAAATGATGTGCCTGAAAACGCACCGGAATATGTTACCGTTGAGCTTCAGGCACAGAAACAAAAAGGTGAGAAATATATTTGTGAAGGGTTTAGCGGTGAACATATACTGGAGCTTATCGAGCGTGGCATTACTAAAAAATATGTAAATATGATCGCCGTAAACGGCGACGGTATTATGTCACGCTATGCGTTTTGTCGTTCTGTATCTGATAGCTCTACATACCGTGTCGATTTGCCGGGAAGCGATAAAAAATATTCGTTTTCTTTACTTGGTACAAATAAGAATAAGCTGTATGTTTTCGAGTCTGTAATTGATATGCTGTCCTATGCGTCCTTTTACGCTATAAGAAACGGTCAGGATTCCTGGCAAGAGCTGACTATGATTTCCCTTGGTGGCAAATCTGATGTTGCTCTTGATGAGTTTTTACAAAATAATCCCATTACCGAAATTACACTCTGCCTGGATAACGATGAAGCAGGCAGACACGCCTCGGCACAGCTCAGTGACAAGTATGCACTTAAAGGATATACAATATCGAATGATATACCCTTAAATAAGGACTTTAACGACGATTTAAAAGCGTTCAGAGCGTTAGAAGAGAAAAGTACCATTCAGACTACTACTAAGCCGCTCAGACGTTAAAATACAACAAAATACAAGGATGTGTGAAAATGAAGAGTTACTTTCTGATATCTAACTCGGTTATTACCGCAAGAGAACTTACACACAATGAGTTTGCCGTGTATACCTATTTGCTTTCAATCTATTCAAATATACGAAGCAGAGCAGGACACGAATATAAGCGTGTCAGACAGCAGACTATAGCAGCACACTGCGGTATAAAGTCTACACAGACAGTATCTCGTATAATTGAAAGCCTGATGAGAAAAGGTTACATCACACATATAATTGCGGCTTATCGTAAAGGCAATCGCAAAGGTACATACACATACGTTCTGAATCCCGAAAAGAACAAAGTAAAATCTGATTATACCCGTATAGACAGAAATGTGTTCAATAAGAAACTTTCCGCACCCGAACTGCGCCTTTATATTCTCATTATGAAATCAATAGACAGCAAGCTCGGATATTGTTTCAAAAGTTTCAACGATCTCGCCGATGAGCTGAACATCAAGCGTGACACCGCTATGAAAATAGTCAGTAATCTTGTCAATCTGC
>ULXC01073590.1_pt1 | contig 10232 bp, 8 predicted proteins | sample 1960721 | NCBI WGS metagenome assembly ULXC01 (sample SAMEA4835822, study PRJEB28245) | human gut metagenome | biome: gut microbiome; material: fecal sample | place: Denmark | collected 2008
TTGAAGATTTTGTTTTTCCATTTCCAGTAGTAGGCGTCAAGCTGAAGCTCATAGTCGTATGCCCCGGTTTTACGGTTGTACTTGGGTTTGTACAGATCGCATAGTTCGAACCGTCCGAAACGTGTGTCCTCCGTCCAGTCGCCCAGTTTGAAAAAGACAGGAGATTTCAGGGAGAACTTCAAAAGTATAAAGTCCTCCTTCATCAGAGTGAACTTACGTTTGCTGCCTTTTCTGACAACATCCTGATAACATGGTGTACCAGCTGAATTTCTGATCTCAATTTTCATACAATATCTTTCCTGTCGCCCGGATTGGGTTCTTTGAGTTTGACCATAAACTTACCCCGGCATTTTCCGTAACTTCCATACTTGCCGCAAGACAGATAGTACAGATTGTAAATCTTTCCCAGTGCCGGGATTTTCAGTGCAATTTTACCTTTTACCAGTTCGGATACAAAGGACGAATATTTATCCAGATAGTCACTTTGCGAGTTTCCCGTAATAAAAAAAGGCAGGGTGAGCTCCCTAGAATCCATCTTGCAGATCTCAGGCGATGAAGTAATCTGTATGCCATGTTCCAACCTGCTGTCATTTTCGATATAGTCCTTCACAGGAGGGGGTGTCAGTATAGCCTCCAAAGCTCCGTCCATCAATTCCGCACCCCATGTACTCCAGATATTCCTGCCATTAATAAAAGCATTCCTCTCCATAATCACATTCCTTTTGTGTTTTTTTCTATCTCGGCAAGAGTGTCGTCCATGCCGCTCAATATGCCGGTATATTTTTCAATTTTCTCCAAATGATCGTTGCATTCATGCAATACATCGCGCATTTCCGTGACACACACCGAATGAGCAGCAAGTTCCTTTGCCATATTCAATGCTGCCGTGGAAATAATAAGCATATTCGCATTCATTTCCGTTCCTTTGGTTTCCAAACGTACATTAGACTCATACATGGCTGTCAGCCGTCCGCTGATCTCCTCACCTGTTTCCTGGCTCATGGTGGTGGAATATCCTTTGGAAGAGGATTGGGAATAAGAGTTTCCGGATGCGTCCCATCCGAAGATATCCGCCAGACTGTCTCTCTCGGCCAGCACTGCTTCAGACAACTGTTCCTGCATCTCACGCAATGCATCAACCTCATCTTTCGTATAACCATCCTCACCATATTCTGCCCAGGTTTCATATAGTTTTCTGACCTGTTCCTTGTACTTGTCGGCCATCATGGCTCTGATAATGGATTTGCGGAGCTGTTCCTCCAGATTCTCGGCCAGTTCTTCATTCCCGTTCTCCAGATCGGATATCATCTCCCAGTAAGAATCCTCAAAACTGTCAAAGGATATACCGGTAACCTGTTCCTTCACCGCCTCCAGTATTTCCTTTTCCGTTTCGCCATATTTGATGATATTTTCCAGATGGTTCCTGAACTCTCCGTCCATAACAGACCAGAGGCCGGCATAATTCTCCCTGATGGACTGCAAGACTTCCGGGGACATATTGATCATATCTTTCATCTCATTGAACGTCACACCGTACTCCCTGGATATCTCCCCGGCGACATCACGCCAGTTCTGTCCTTCCCATTTGTAGGAGCCTTTCCACATCCTGTAGCCCTGGCTGTGACTTCCGATACTGCTGCCGGCACTCAGACGTGCCTCGGCAAGTTTCTTTTGTACATCCAGCTCGTTTTTTGCAATATTCAGAGCTTCCTCTCCGGCTTTGGATGCTTCTGCACCGTAACTTTCATTTATATATGCCTTTTTTTTGTCAAGCAGCTCGTCCCAGATATCCAGTAGATTATCATACTGCGCCACCATCTCATTATAACCGGAATAATCAGCGCCATGGAAAATACCACCGGCCCCCTTGATCCCAAAAATGGACCCCACCGTATCGAAAATTCCTCCTACGGCATTGCTCACAGTTTCCAGTATATTTCCCACGAATTTGTCAAGCCCCTGGTCACCGATCTGGTCAAGTATGGCCAGGATGGCAGCAATAATCCCGCCTATCTTCGATCCGGATTCCGAGAGTACGTCAACCAATGACCCGACACTATCCCCGAATGAGGAAAGACTTACATCCGCCTCCCCGAGCTGTGCAATGGCATTGGTGACTCCGGTTATATTGTCTATAGCCTTCTTTGATGACTTGTCCACATTCGTTTTCGCATTCGTGACATTCAGGGATGCTGTATTAAGCTTTTTCTTCGCCACCTCCTGCTCGGCATGTGTTCCACTTTCCAAGGACATATTATATTCATCCTGAGCCTTGGTCAGTTCCTCCTGAGCTTTTCTCAGATTGTCCAACTGGTCTGGAAGATCACCAAGCAGTCCGCCTTTGTCAATAATGGCGGATTGTATCCCGTCTAAAGCTTCGTCAACAACCTTTTTTTGCTCTACAGCCATATTCTTATACTCATCGGATTCACGGAACAGTTTCAACTGTGCCCTGACTTTGTCAAGCTCTTTTTTAGACACCTTACTTAAATCCCCGAATATCAACTCCCAATTGATCTCCTGCTTCAACTTCTCAACATCCAGGGCCGACAGAGCTTCCTCAAACTCCTTTTGCAGGGATGCGATCCTGCCTGCATCAGACTCACTATCCATCAAATTCCTGTATTTGCGCGTCAACGCCTCCTTTTTCCCTTGGAAGGTGCCGTATTTGATCAGATATTCGTCCCATGCACTTTCCTGCTCACGCAAACCCTCTTTCCTCTGACGTCTGGTGGTGTTGCTGATGATCGTGTCAAATGCCGATGTATCCACGGACACCGAGTGCGAGTCAAAGGATTTTTTCACATAACGCTTGTCCTTCTTCGCCTTCAGTTCCTCCTCGGCCTCGAACTTTTCTTTCTCAAACCGGATTACAGCCTGGATATAGTCATCCTTCTGCCGCCGCAGAAGCGATATCTCCCTGCGGTTGTCAAGTTCCCGCTGTGCCAGTTCTTTTTCAGCCCCGGCCTCCATAGCATCAATACGGGTTTGGGTTATCCGGTATTCCAGTTCTTCCTCCTGACGCTGACGCTCCTGCAAATGTTTTTTCTGCAAGTCCTCCAGTTTCACACTCTGCGCATTAACCGCATTGGCTTTCTGAGGATCCACTTGGATATCCGTCTTGCCGGAAAGAATGGTGCGGGCCATGTCCCTGTACTCGCTGTCCGCATTTTTTTCGTCTGCAAGCCATGTTTCTAGCTGTTTCTTGTTCATCTTGATGAACTCATCCCGCATCTTGATCCTCTTCTCGTTGTCCTCCAGGGACTTCTCCAGACTCTCACCCCGCAGTTCCCGGATTCGGAGCTCAGCACCCTTGATCATGTCGCCATACTTCCTGACATCATCATCAATACGTGCCAGTGTGCCCGGAGTATTATCGAACCAGGAGGTGGAATATCCGGTATTGCTCATGGAAGAAGTCACATACACCCCTCCGGCCTGCTGCGCCTTCAGCGCGTTCTGGTATTTCTTCCTGTATTCCTCCAGATTATTCTCCTCTTCCTTGATGGCTTCCCGGTTCATATATTCCAACAGTACCTTCTGCTGCCGCACGAACTCCCTGGCTTTGCCGCTGGAAATATCCAGTGCCTGTCCGTATTCCCCCACTTTGGTTATCACTCCGGGAATATTGTCCGTGATTTTGGTGATGATGGAATTAAGTTCGGTCTGCTCGTCCGAGGATAGTCGGGTCTTGGTCTTCAGCTCATCATACCGGTCCAGCAACGGCATATACTCGGAATAAAGGCTTATGACCCGTTCCTTCTGTTCATAAAACTTTTCATTGGCGGTGGATACTGTTGTATTGACAGTTTCAGCCATTCTGTTTTTCAGGCTGATCCATAAATCTCCAAGCCAGGACAACCGTCTTCCTAGTTTCAATTTGGCATTTTCCAGCCTTGCATCAGCCTGAGCAGCCTTGTCAGATGCGGATACATACACTCCGGATTGTGTTAGCTGGCGGTCTATGATATTGGACACCCCTTTCATGAAATCACCAGTTTTGGCAACCTCCTCATTGATTTCTGCGGCGGAAAGTCCCAGGTTGTCCAGTATAAGAAGCGACTTGCGCCCCAGACCGGTCACAATAGAGTCTGTCATATATTCCACACTTTGGCCGGTCTGCTGCGCCTTCAACTGGGCGAATGCCAGATATTTTCCCATATCATCAACCGGGATCCAGAAATCCTTTGCCTTGACCGTTGCTTTCATCAGCTCAAGATCCGACAAGGTTTCCTTAGTGGCAGTACGAAGGTTTGCAAGAAGATCAGGGCGGTCCAACTTCTCAAATGCATGAAGAACTCCGTCAGCCTGAATGGCCACCTCCACACTTTCCCTGACAAATTCCTTTGCCTTGGACATGCCGTCTTTGAAAAAATCAAGGGCAGCCGCTCCGGCGGACGCAAAAAATCCCACCACCATAGCTTTCATATTCCCCAGTTTCAGGAATGACCCGGAAGTTTCATTGGTTCCGCCACGCAGACGGGCCATCGCCTCTCGTGTTTCCTCCAGCTGCTTTTCCAAGCGGGCATATTCTTCCGGATGAAGGGACTTGACAGTATTGTCCAGCTGTTTTTGAAGCCCGCGGGCTTCTTTGGCCAGTTCCGCATAAGTTTTCTCGGTGCTCTTCATGGAGGAGCGGAGAATCTTCACTTTCGCATTATTATCGGATATGACTTTGGAATTGGATTTCAGCTCTGCCTCCAGACGTTTGTACTCATCGCTGCCTTTCTTGCCGGAGGCTACCAGTTCTGTCATCGAATTGCGCAAGCCGTCATTCGTCCGTTGCAGCTCACGGGAGGACGCGTTTAGACGGTTCAGTTCCTCACGGGCCTCACTGGTATTCAGGGAGAGAGTGAACTTTATATAATCATCTTTCAGTTTCTTGTTCATACGGTTACTTTTCGGCAAAACTAGTAACCGGCAAGGAAGGGGCAAAGGACGGGAGAACATAAGAAGCCCCGCATATCCATGGACAGCGGGGTATTCAGTATAATAAATGTTTCAATCAAAATCAAGATAGAGAAGCTTTTCTTCTAAAAGATATGTCTTCCTACATTTATAATTAATTACAATTATATTTATAATATCAGAAATCTTATTCTTCTTCGATGATTCCTAATATCCAATTAACCCATGATAGAACAGTTGAAGCCCTTCTCCTAAATGTTGTTTCTGAATTAATGTTATAAAGGTTTGAAGTTTTCATAATTCTCACTATTTCATCTTTGGTAGGTTCTTCTGCTTTTTGTATATATAGTGCTAAAGTCCTATTAAATGCCCTATGAGCCAATATTGATTTGATAAATTTCAATTGTCTCTCAACAATACTTCCAGTCTTGAACAAAGAAAGGCCTACATCAGTTAATTCAAAAACGGTTTTATCATTTACTTGGCTCTTTTTGACTAAATTTAAATATATTGCAGCATTCGTGTAATAATCCACCTGCCGCATATCGAAAGAATCCTTTTCCTTAAAATCATAGTTGCAACTTAACGCTTCTTTCGTGTAATCCTCGTCAATATTATTGTATAATATTTCACAAAAATTTATGATCCTTTCAAAAGAATCAGCTTGTGGGAAAGGTACATTTGTGGGTTCATCTACAATAGATATGGACTTTAGTATTTCTTGTATTGTTTCAATATTCAGAAGCTGCTCAGAAGTATCTTTCAGACGATACTTTTTTTCTTTGATGAGTACTATGGAATTGTAATTACATAATTCATTGAACTGATATTCACGCAAATGAAATATACCATTAGTATAAGTAAGAAAAATAGGGCGGATCTTCTTCATTATTCGACCTTGCCATAAGCGATAAGGATAATACAATTGTCTGATTAAGAAGTCAGAAGATAAATTATTTTTAGCTTCAATTAAATTTAATGATGTAGCCCCCTCATATCCACCGTCAATCTCAACTTGTGCATTTTGAACATCAACATCAAGGAACAAATTTTTTTCTCCAAACTTTCGGACTTTAAAACTAAATGCTTGTGACCCCATTCTCCCACTGACAGTCGGCACTAAATTTTCATCTTGAGTGAAATCTTCAATGATCCGGGAAACATACGCACAATTAATCGCTAATGCCTCGCTTGTTATTGTTGAAAAATCAAGGCTTTCTATATGCGATGGTATTGCAAACTCTGTAATATCAAGATTAGGAGTTTCTATAAAATTTTCAAATGTTTCGATTTTAGATATTATATATCCTCCTCTTGAAATTGGAAGAATAGAAAGTTGTCTATCTGATAACGTCTTAGGAAGCTGAAAGCGATGATCAAATTTTGTCATTAACCTAGCTTCTCTAAATTCATTTATAACTTTAGAACTAATAATATATTGACCATCTCTACTTATGGCACCATCTATGTTATATTTTTCAAACAGTTGAGCCCATGCACTTTCATTTTTTGAATCACTCATAATTGCTAATTAAAAATTCATTTACTTGTCCTCTTTTGGTTGAATCTGAGTTTACAGCTCGAATGGCTTTTACAATATGGATATTATATCCGGCATAAATTTCTCTTATAAAATCAGCTGATGAATTTGACAACAAGAATTTTATCCCCCTGTCATTTAACGAATTACAAACATTCCTTAAACGAATTTGATCTTCTTCTGACCAGCCTCCTTGTATATACCCCGTAAAATTTGAGCTATCAGAAAGGGGATGATATGGAGGATCCAAATATACAAAAGAATTAATTGGTATATCTTTTAGTACCTCTTCATAGTCACCACTTAATATTTGTATTTTAGATGTATTCAAATATTTACTTACAGCTCTTATTATAGGTTCATTAACAATATTCGGATTCTTATATTTTCCAAATGGAGAATTAAATTCTCCTGCGTTATTTACTCTATATAATCCATTATAACAAGTCTTGTTAAGGTATATAATCCGTGATGCTCTCTCAATCTTGGAAAGATTTTTAAACGATGGTTTTCTATCAATAGCACGAATTTCATAAAAATAATCTGCTGTATTTTCATGTTTTTTCAAGTCTTCTATCAATTCATCAGGATTATCCCGTATTACTTTATAGACATTAATAAGTTCTTCGTTGTAATCATTTATAATAGCACGTTTAGGTTGTAATTCAAATAATAATGCCCCGCCTCCTATGAATGGTTCATAGTAAGAACAATTTGACAGTCCTTTTGGCAACCTTTTTTTTATTGTTGGTATAAGCTGTCTTTTACCACCAACCCATTTTAAGAAAGGTACTACAAGTCTATTTTTTGCCATTATAAATAAATATATTAAAGTTCTTTACGTCCAACATTATTTTCTATTACCTTCCTTCTTTACTTTTTATTATTCACTTTGTTTTCCCATGTGAGTAACTTTATTACATGATACGCACATTCTAACGACACTGCAAATATATAAAAAGGAAACTACAATATAATTATCAGACTGAAAATAATAATTAATCTATAATGCAAAAATTGCATTAGCACTCTCAAAGCTAATGAGGACGATATCCGGGACGATACGCACTGTCATTCCCGTCCGGCCAGGGGAACAACTTCTCCAGCCGGTTGCGGATTTCCTTGCGGAGCGAATCGGACATGCCCGCTCTCAGATCAGGCAATGCGTTGTTGTATACTATCCCCCATATCTGACGGTTATAGATACGGAGATCGCGTTTCTCCCGCATGTCAAGAAAACGTATATAAAGAGGGTAGCCTGTTTCCAGCATTATCGGATCCACCCCCGTTATCTGAAACTCGGCTGCCGCAAGACGGTCACGCAGATGCCCTGTACGGCCGGGCACAATTTTATCCGGGCGGAATCTCACCTTAAGTTGTCTTCCTTCCCGGTAAATACCTCTTTCCGCAATATCCAACTGCCGTTGATAAATGGTCTTGAAGTCACGGGACAGGGTTCTTTTGAAGAACTCCTCCCTCACAGGGTTCCATCCGTCACTCATTCCGTACCAAGTTTAAACGACACACTCCAACCGCTGTAATCCGTATAGAATCCTGTTTCCGGGGTAGTGGTCATCCGGTCAAGATTACGCATAAGACAGCACCCCCTGTTCCTGTCACCACGCATCACATTCTTGATGCTCTCGACAAGGGGCTGTGTATCTTCCAGCACCCGAACCGGACCACGGCGCTGCATATCCATACGGTCCATCAGAAATATAAGGCACAAGTTATCCTCCTCCACATTGTCCGGATCCGTACCTGTCTCCTGTGCGGACGGTACGACCACGAACAGAACCGGAAGCTCGTTAGAACTGATACTTTTCAGACAGTCGCTCATGTCCTGGTCCACATTCACTACTCTGACGGAATGTATGCCTGGTACACGCCGCATGACATTTTCATAATACTCACGATAGGTTTTCAAACTGATCATAGGCTCTATCTTTTGGAATGTAATTTCTCAAACTTCTTTCTGTAAAGGAAAATAAGGATATCCCAGAACGGTGTCGCCCTCACCTCTGCATAGTTCCCGAATGCCCCGTTCTCAGCGATATCCATTCCAATGCCCGTCCAGCCGGTATGGTCATCCGCTTCCGGCTTCTCATCTTTTCGGAAAAGAATCCGCAAGTCAACCGTTTCACCGTCAATTTCCAAAGGCTCCTCCCGGATGATGGCGAACACATTCATAAAAAACAGATAAGCATGAAGGCAGAGCAGAATTGGCGGTTCCGCACCTTCCCTTCCCGTATAAAGAGCTTTTCCGAACTCCCGTAATATCATGTCCCTGTCGCCGCCACCCTCATCACCCATCCGTCTTACCAGTGCCATGCACTTGCAGAAGGTGTCAAACGATACCCCGTTGAGCATGTCTTCCGGTCCGTGAAAGCCGTTCCATTCCGGAAGGAGGTTGATTCCGGTACTCAGGTCCAGCCGGAAAGATTTTCCCTCACGAATAACGAACGGATCCGTCAGGGACAACAGTGCCAGCGTTTCCTTCCATGTGGATGGAGGAAGATGCCCCATATCAACTGGGAGTGCCAGAAAAAGAGACAGAATTTTCAAACGTATCCCGGGTTCCGACAATATATGCTGGTTAGCCATGGTGGCGATCTCCAGATAACGGTAATACTGGGCAGGTGTCAGTTCCTCAAGCGTTTCCGGCACACTCACTTGTCTGTTCTGATAATATATTACACGCATAAAAATCAAAAGGTTATCCCCTTGCTTTGAAGCGTGGGGCCTGAAACATAGAAATCAACCTCCTCAGGCGCGGCGTCCAAAGCCGCCACCGTATCCTGCAATTCCTGAAGATACCGGTCGGCATCGGCCTGAAGACTGTCCGCCACACTTTTCCGCGCCTCTTTCTCTGCCCGTAACTTTTCCTTTACAGTTCCGGTCTGCTGCACCTGTACGATACCTTCCGGAATAACCTCTACAGGCAGGCGATCAACCGCTTTCTTGATGGCCAACAGTGCCAGAGGTCGCTGGCATTCCTCCAAAAGAGTGTCACATACGTCCGGATCCCTTCTGACAAGCCAATCAAACCGCTCCTTTCCGACAACAGGCAGAATGTCTGTACGCTGTATTTCACGCAGGATGGGAACCAGTATGAGAAATAGACGGTGGCTGCCGATATGATAGAACTCGTCAAACTCGTCCTTGGTACGGATGAGCAATCCGTCCATCTGTCTTTTAGCCAGGCTTTTTTCCCAGAAGTCAAACTGCTTCTCCTCCAAGAATCCTACCAGAGCATCCACCGACTCATACGCCAGATTGAGTATGTTCATTTCATCCTTATATTCCTGAAGGGCAGTCAGCCCCTTCTCATTCTCTCCCAGTTTCCTCTGCCTTCCGCTACCGCCATGCTGTGCATCCAACGTGGGAACAACCTTTACCCATGCGAAATATGCCACGGCACGCTGCGCCATGAATACAAGTTCCTCTTTCTCTGGGTCCAGGTCTTCATCCCAATAAAGGTCGACTATCGCCGAAAGCACGTCCGCCCCGATAATACAGGTCAGCTGGCGTGCGGCCAAAGGCAGTACCGGCTTCCACTTGGAATAGTCCAGGCTGTCGGAAATCATTCCCAGCGCCGCAACAAGCTCCTGGCGCCCTTCTCCGTTTCTGTCGAATATCATTTTCATAACTTATATATTTTCTTTCATACGGTTTCCCGGCGACACGTTCTCTTCCTGACTCACCACATTCCTGTACAGTCCGATACGTATATCTGTTCCCGGCCAGTTAGCGTTGATATACTCCTGCACCGGCTTGCAGAGTA
>ULXC01066455.1_pt1 | contig 10076 bp, 5 predicted proteins | sample 1960721 | NCBI WGS metagenome assembly ULXC01 (sample SAMEA4835822, study PRJEB28245) | human gut metagenome | biome: gut microbiome; material: fecal sample | place: Denmark | collected 2008
CAAACGACAAGGTGACCATCGGCAAAAATGATAAGCCATACTTAAGTCTTGGAGCAGACCTCACACCGGATCAGAGAGCGACAGTGCTTGGATTTATGGGAATCGAGCTCACTGATCTGGACAAATACGATGTGGTCTATGTAAATAATGATGAGGAGCACAAGTACCTCGATTCATACATCAGCAAGAGCGAGATTGGCACAAGGTCACTTTCCTCAGTACTCATTACAGAGGATAAAAAGGGTGCGGGTCTTAGTGTTTCCACACACAATATCAATTATTGTACGGTAGGAATGTACAAGAATGCGCTTGCCACAGCAGGCATAGCTGATGCTAAAATCATAGTCGCAGGACCTTTCCCTATTTCCGGAACGGCAGCACTTGTAGGCACACTAAAGGCATACGAGGAGATGACAGGCAAGAAGCTTGACGATAAGGTGACAGACGCAGCGATGGATGAGCTTGTCACAACAGGAGAGCTAAACAAGAGCATTGACGGCGATTCGCAGGATATCGAGGCAATGATTGCAGACCTAAAAAAGCAGCTTGCCGATGGAAGGCTCAAGGATGAGAGCCAGATAAAGGATGCGATAAAGGAGGCTGCAAAGGATTACGACCTGAAGCTTTCTGATGATGATATTGCAAAGCTGACATCGCTTCTTATGAAGCTTAAGGATGCCAATATCGACTGGGATTCAGTCATCAACCAGGCACATGACTGGGCATCAAAGCTTGGCGATAAGATAAATGACCCGGGCTTCTGGGAAAAGATTGGTAACTTTTTCATGGATTTATGGGATAAGATAAAATCCCTGTTCAGCTAGAAAAAGATACAGGAGACAGTAAGAAAAAGCAGAATATGAATCAGACAACTCCCTGAAACGTAAGCATTAACTGCACGTTGAAGGGAGTTTTTTATATTATGATTAAATGGTCAAAAGGTATCATCGATGCATGCTTGCATGCAATTCGATGTATACCTTAAAAAAAATAATAAATTTCTGCAGAATACATTGATACAAAGGTCATATTCTATTATAATTAAATGGATAATGGATTAATGTAAACAATGCACATAAGAAAGATGGGATTTGATGATAAAGATAAATAAATTTCTGGCAGCCTCTGTCGTAACATTGTCATTAGCTGCATGTGACCTGGCACCATACAGCAGCATAGCAGTCTATGCGGATCAGGCGGCTAAGGTTGTGTGTGATGAGAGATACTGGGTAGCGGCGAGAAGCGGACCTGGAACAGAGTATGAGCTGGAGCACAAGCTTTCAAACGGCAAGGATATTACTATTCTTGAGCAGACCACAGGTGCAGACGGCAAGGTGTGGTACAAGGCAAAGTACAATCTGGCAGCAAATAACGAGGAGTGTGTCAGCTATATCAGGTCTGATTTTGTATCAGCAGGTACCGGTACAGCTGCATCAGACAATGCGCAGACAGGGGATGCTTCGGCAGACACCGGCAATGCGGATGCCATACAGCAGAATAATGAGGAGCAGCTTGCCCTTGCAACCGCATCGGGAGCATATGCTACAGGTACGATTACAGGTGGCAATGTGTATGTCCGCAATGCAGCAGGCACATCCGGCACTACCAAGGTTGTCTCACTCAACTGGAACCATCAGGTTGACATAATTGGAGAGACCAGGGTAAACGGTGTGGTCTGGTACAATGTCAGGGGTACTTTAAACGGCAAGGCATTTACGGGCTGGACTATCAGTACATACATAAAGGTGACATACAATAATAGCGGAGACAATACCGATTTTGTCACGGCTATGAAGAATGCAGGCTTTCCTGACAGCTATATTCCAAACCTTACAGCTCTTCACAATAAGTATCAAAGCTGGACATTTGAGGCTGTAAATACAGGTTTGAATTGGGATACGGTGATTGAAAATGAAAGTGTAAACGGACTTAATCTGGTATCCAAATCAGCAGACAATGCCAAGAAATCCACAGCTGCAGGAGCATATAACTGGTCAACAAATACGTGGGTTGAGTACGAACCGGGATGGGTGTCAGCAAGCAGTGCCTATATTGCTTATCTCATGGATCCAAGGAATTTTCTTGATGAGACCAATATTTTTCAGTTTCAGAGTCTGGCATACAGTCCGAATGAGGCACTTGAAGGTGTCAAGTCCATAGTAAAAGGCACATTTATGGAGGGAACAAAGACCTATTCCAACAATGGTGAGAAAATCAATTATGCAAGCACATTCATGGATGTGGCAAAGAGCAGTGGAGTAAGTGCATACCATATAGCATCGCGTTTAAAGCAGGAGCAGGGACAAAAGGGAACGAGTCCTCTTATTTCGGGTACATATTCCGGATACGAAGGATATTATAATTATTTTAATTTTAATGCAACCGGAAACACGAAGGATAAGATTTATAAAAATGGTCTGTCTTTTGCCAAGAAGCAGGGCTGGAATACAAGAGTAAAGTCCATAAGCGGCGGAGCTGTAAAGGTGGGCAGCAATTATATAAATAAGGGTCAAAATACACTGTATTTTGAGAAGTTTAATGTAGTAAATACAAGCTCGCTGTATTTCCATCAGTACATGGGCAATGCCACAGCGGCTCTTACTGAGGGACAGAGTCTGGCTAAAGGATATTCAGACAAGAATCAGGCTTTTGTATTTAAAATACCTGTATACAACAATATGCCATCGTCAGCAGTGGGCTTCGATAAAGCTGGCGATACCAATAACTATCTGCAGTCGCTTGCGATAAGCGGTGTAACACTCACACCGGCCTTCAATGGAGCGACAACAAGCTATTCAGCAGTTGTTTCAAATGCTATAAGCTCAGTGACTGTTTCGGCAGATGCAGTTTCAGGAAACAGTGGTGTTTCAGGCACAGGAAGCTATTCGCTTGCTGTCGGAAATAATACAATTAAGGTAAATTGCAAGTCACAAAGCGGTGATACAAGAACATACACTATCAATATAAACAGGCAGGCGGCATCTGCAAATAATGCAGGTGGCAATAATAATCAGAACAATAATAACCAAAATAATACAGATGTAAACATAACATCAGGTAAATACAGTATAGGTACTTATATTACAGGCATTGAGCCTGGAACCGGTGCAGCTGATTTTGTGAAGAATATAGCAGTATCAGCATCAGGTACTGTAAAGCTTCTGACAAGCTCAGGCTCAGAAAACAGCGGAAAGGTTGCAACAGGCAATAAAGTGGCTGTTTATGATGCTTCGGGTAACCTGAAAAAGACATATGATATTGTTGTATATGGAGATATCAATGGTGACGGTGCTGTAAATGCCCTTGATATGATTAAGCTCAACAGACATATTTTAGGAAAGGGAACACTCACAGGTGCTTATCTGGAGGCAGCTGATGCCAACAGAAAGGGCGATGGTGGAAATGCCCTTGATATGATAATCATGAACAGACACATACTGGGCAAATCAAAGATATCGCAGAATTAGAAATGTGAGGAAAAATATGAAGAAATTATTTGGATGTATATTATCACTTGTTATGGCGGTGATGCTCGTATTCACACCTGCCGAGCATGTATATGCGCAGGGACTTGGTCTCAGTGTCAGCTCAAGCTCTATAGCTGTTGGAAAAACAGTCAAGGTGACTGTTTCCATGCCGTCAGGATATTTTGGTACTGTAGTTATCTCAAGCTCTGACGAGGGAGTGCTGAGTAATGGTGGAGATGGTGTGGCAAATATTGGTGATGCAGCGGGACCGGAATACCCGACATCGCGGTCATTTTCGTTTACGGCGAAGGCTGCAGGAAGCTGCACTATAAAGGCATATTGTACAGTTGTAGGAGATGCAGAGGCCAACGATGCCGGAGGTATAATTACCGGTGCCAGCACGAAGGTGACGGTAACAAGTGCTTCATCAAACAACGATTCAAACAGCAACAAGGATAACAAGGACAATTCCGGCAGCAATACCGGCAATGACAGCAATGCAAATAAAGATAATGAAAACAAAGAGGAAAAGAAATCCTCAAACGCATCTCTTGGTTCGCTTGTTATCTCGGCAGGTACGCTTTCCCCTGAGTTTTCTGCTGCGACAAAGGATTACACAGCTACGGTAGATTACAGCTGTTCAAGCCTTGCGGTTACAGCAAATCCGGCTGATTCCAAGGCGAGTGTGACATCAGTCACAGGCAATGATTCACTTGAGGTTGGAGAGAATACGGTCAGCGTTGTTGTGACAGCAGAGGACGGCAGCACAAGCACATACAATATAGTTGTTACCAGAAGAGCCGAGGATGATCCGGAGAATGCAGATAAGCAGGATAACTGGAAGAAGTTCGATATAAATGGCACAGAGTGGACTATGGTAAATGACATTCCGGAGGATGTTGTTCCTGAAGGCTTTGAGCACTCAAAGACAGTGATTGACGGACTTGAATACAATACCCTTCATGGCACCTTTGGTGATATCACGCTTGTGTATTTACAGTCGGAAAGCGGCAATGGGCTTTTTGTATATGATGCAGCACAGAATACAGCATATGAGTTTGTCCGTATCAATTCAGAGTCACATTTTATAGTGGTTTTACTGCCTAAGGTGGATGATGTGCCTGAGGGATATAATGAGATATCGCTCTCCATAGAGGGCAAGGGTGTGGCAACAGCCTACCAGACCAAAGGCGAAAAAACCGATGATCAGACAAAGGATTTTTACCTCATATACGCTATGAATGACAATGGTGAGAGTGGCTGGTACACATATGATAGCGTAGATGGCACATATATGAGAACCAAGCTCAGTACACCTACAGTGGCACAGGAGGAAAATGATACAACAAAGAGTGAGCTTGTCCCGGGAATTGCCAATAAATATCTTGTTTTGGCTGCAATACTGGTTCTTATTATCATTATTCTGTTACTGTTGCTTATTGTATCAGCTGTGAAAAACAGAAAATATAAGGCAATGGACTATCATGATGACGATGATGATGTAGATGATGCAGCAGAAGATGTATCAAATGAAGCTTTGGAAGAAACAACTGATGAAACTGCGGACGAGATAGCAGATGAGTTGGAAGAAGAGGTTACAGAAGAGCCGTTAGATGAAGTGGCAGAAGAAGCTGCAGAAGAGTCGGTGGATGAAGTGGCAGGAGAAGCTGCAGATGAGCAAAAGATGGCTACGGATGAAAATATATCAAATGCATCCTATGTCGGAAGAACCGTAGAAATTACACCTGATTCTAAGAAAGCTGTTGAGAATGAAAACTCTGAGTTTGATTTAAAAGACGATTCAAGGCAGGAAAACGTTTCTGACACAGAAAACGATGCTGATGAGGATGCTTTAAAGAATCAGCTTCAAATGGCACTTGATGGCTTTGTCAATGAGGGAAATAAGCCGTCTGAGACTATAGACAGCAGTGCAAAGGATGATAATGAAGATGACAGCGAAGATGATGATTTGCAGTTCATCGACTTAAATTAGTGAATATGACTGGAGGATATGACTTGAAACCATATACAAGTAAGGCTAAAAAAGCAATAGATTTGGCTGCACGTATATCAAAGAAAATGAATTACAGCTATGTTGGAACAGAGCACATACTGGCTGGCCTTATAAAAGAGGGCACCGGTGTGGCAGCTGAGATTCTAACAGCCTGCAATGTGGAATATGATAAGCTTATTTCGATGATTGAAGACCTGATTTCACCGGGGGATAACATCGAAGTGATGGACAGGGATGGCTATTCACCAAGGACACAGAGAGTATTGGAGCGCGCATCGGAGGAAGCCGATAGATTTGAGTGCAATGAGATAGGTACAGAACACTTGCTGATGGCTATAGTACTGCAGGGAGACTGTGCAGCTGCAAGACTTTTAAACACCATGGGTGTTAACAGTCAGAAGATGTTTATAGATATTCTTGGTGCGATGGGTGAGGATCCGTCTGCATACAGGGATCTGATGAAAAGCTACAGTACATCATACAATTCTGCGACTCCTGTGTTAGATCAGTATTCCAGAGATTTGACAGATATGGCAGAGGCAGGGCTTCTTGACCCTGTTATAGGCAGAAAAAAGGAGATGGAGCGCGTTATCCAGATACTTTGCCGCCGTGGCAAAAACAATCCATGTCTGATTGGAGAGCCGGGAGTGGGCAAGACCGCTATAGTAGAAGGACTTGCGCAGGATATAGTCAGTGGCAATGTTCCGGATATTCTTTTGGGAAAGAGACTGGTTTCTCTTGATATGTCCGGGCTTGTAGCCAAATCAAAGTATCGTGGTGAGTTTGAGGAGCGTATCAAGAAGGTGATAAGCGAGGTTTCAAATGCCAAAAATGTACTGCTTTTCATTGATGAGCTTCACACTATAATAGGTGCAGGAGGAGCAGAAGGCTCGTTAGATGCATCTAACATATTAAAGCCTGCGCTTGCCAGAGGCGAGGTACAGGTAATCGGCGCCACTACCATAGAAGAGTACCGCAAATACGTGGAAAAGGATGCTGCGCTTGAGCGCCGTTTCCAGCCGGTGATGGTTGAGGAGCCGGGTGTGGATGAGACAATGGAGATACTCACAGGATTAAAGGGACTCTATGAAAAGCATCATGGTGTCATCATAACAGATGAGGGTGTGAAAGCAGCAGTAAACCTTTCTGCACGATATATAAATGACAGATTTTTACCTGATAAGGCGATAGACCTTATGGATGAAGCGGCAGCCAGGATAAGGCTTAAGAATCTGACATCATCTGACGAGCTGCTTGCACTGAAAAAAGAGATAACAGATAAGCAGAACCAGTTGGAAAATGCTTTGTCGAAAGGAGATCTCGCAGCTGCCGGCGCGCTTATGTCGGAAAAGGAAGTGCTTGAAAATAAACAGCAGAAGCTTATCAGAAAGAACCGTCGCACAGGAGCCAAAAATCAGCCTGTAGTCGGCGAAAATGAGATAGCGGATGTAGTATCGGGATGGACCAAAATACCTGTAAATAAGCTTACAGAGTCAGAGGCAGGACGACTTGCAAAGCTTGAACAGATACTTCACAAGCGTGTAATAGGACAGGAGGAGGCTGTTTCTGCTGTTGCAAAGGCAGTCAGACGAGGCCGTGTTGGTTTAAAGGATCCTAAGAAGCCGATTGGCTCATTCCTGTTTTTGGGACCGACAGGAGTAGGTAAGACGGAGGTGTCAAAGGCGCTTGCTGAGGCTGTCTTTGGCAAAGAAGATGCCATGATACGTGTTGACATGTCAGAGTACATGGAAAAGCATAGTGTTTCAAAGATGATTGGTTCACCACCGGGATATGTGGGCCATGAGGAGGGCGGACAGCTCTCGGAGAAGGTCAGACGCAATCCTTTTTCTGTTATACTGTTTGATGAGATAGAAAAAGCACATCCTGATGTGTTCAATATACTTTTACAGGTGCTTGATGATGGTAGAATCACTGATTCACAGGGGCGCACGGTTGATTTCAAGAATACAATAATCATCATGACATCAAATGCAGGAGCTTCTTCTATTATAGAGCCAAAGCGCCTTGGCTTTGGTGCAGGTGATGACGAAAAGCAGGATCACGAGCGTATGAAGAACAGTGTCATGGAGGAGGTCCGCCGTATATTTAAACCTGAGTTTTTGAACCGAATCGACGAGACTATTGTATTTAGAGCTCTCAACAAGGATGACATGAAGCATATAGTGACACTTCTTGTAAAGGAGCTTAAGAAACGCTGTAAAGAACAGCTTGATATAGAGCTCACAGTGCGCGACAGTGCAAAATCCTTTATCGTGGACAAAGCCTATGACAGAAAATATGGCGCAAGACCTCTTAAACGAAAACTTCAGGAGGAGATTGAAGACCGTATGTCAGAGGATATTATTACCGGCAAAATTAAGCGCGGCAATAAGGTAATAATTTCTACGAAAAACAAACAAATTTCATTGACTGTTGAGTAGAATTGGATTTATAATTAATATATCAATATAGCTACGGGAGGATAAAAATGGCTGTAATAAGTGAATTAATCCGTACTGAGGAAAACGGAAAGCTCAGCTTCGGAGATTATACATTGGCTGCAAAGGCAAAACTTGACAATTTTGAGAAGGATGGAGATATCTACAAGGTAAAGACCTTTAAGGAGATTACAAAGCTCGAAAGAAACGGACTCTTTGTATACGAGTCTGTTCCGGGAACAGCGGTTATGGATTTCGAGGAGACTGCTGATACAGTGACATTTACTGTGGAGGGACCTGAGGATGCTCAGATTACTCTTGGCCTTGAAGAGGAGACAGAGTACGAAATTGATATAGCTGGAGCTGTTGCAGGTACTATGAAGACAAATCTCGGCGGCAAGCTCAGCTTAAGCGTAGAGCTTGAGGGTGTTGATTCAGTCGATATCAAAGTATCAAGAAAATAGAGCATATTTTTAGCCCGGTGAAAGCCGGGCTTTTTGTATTTTATAAAGGAGAACAATATGGCAAAAGGAAAGACCTCTGTATTTTTCTGCCAGGAATGTGGTTATGAATCGGCAAAATGGATGGGACAGTGCCCGGCCTGTAAGGAATGGAATACATTTGTAGAGGAAACCGTAGATAAAAAGTCGATAAGTTCGTCGGGAAAAGTAAAAAAAGAATCAAAGGCGGCACAGGTTCTGCCTCTTTCGGCAGTAAAAAGCGAGAAAGAGGAGCGTATAGTGACGGGTATAGCCGAGTTTGACAGAGTACTTGGTGGAGGAATTGTGAGGGGGTCACTTGTGCTTGTGGGAGGAGATCCGGGTATAGGAAAATCCACGCTTCTACTTCAGGTATGCAGGGAACTTTCACAAAAAAAGGTGCCATTACTTTATGTGTCAGGTGAGGAATCCCTGCATCAGATAAAGATGCGTGCCGACAGACTTGGTGATTTTACGGATTCACTGGAGCTTTTATGTGAGACAAGTCTTGATATAGCAAAGGACGTGATTCAACGAAAAAAACCGGAGGTTGTTGTAATAGATTCCATCCAGACTATGTACAATGAGGAGATAGCGTCGGCACCGGGCAGTGTATCACAGGTCAGGGAGACAACCGGAGTGCTTATGCAGCTTGCAAAGACTCTGGGTATTTCTGTTTTTATAGTAGGACATGTGACAAAGGATGGTGCGGTTGCGGGGCCGAGGACGTTAGAGCATATGGTTGATACTGTGCTTTATTTTGAGGGTGACAGGTATGAGTCGTACAGGATACTTAGAGGCGTTAAGAACAGATTTGGTTCGACCAATGAGATAGGCGTATTTGAAATGAAGGCGGAGGGACTTGTTGAGGTGGAAAATCCGTCGGAGTATATGCTTAGCGGTAAGCCCGAGGGAGCATCAGGATCAATTGTCACATGTTCCATAGAGGGAAGCCGCCCGATACTTCTCGAGATACAGGCTCTTGTATGTCACAGTTTTTTTAATAATCCAAGGCGTACAGCAAATGGTACAGATTATAATAAAGTTAATCTACTCATGGCGGTCCTTGAAAAAAGAGCCAACCTGTCACTGTCAGACTGTGACGCTTATGTGAATATAGCAGGCGGTATAAGGATGAACGAACCGGCGATAGACCTTGGGATAGTGCTTGCAATCGCATCAAGCAAAAAGGATATTATAGTGCGTGAGGATACCATATGCTTTGGAGAGGTGGGCTTAAGCGGAGAGGTACGCGGAGTTACCATGTCCGAGCAGCGTGTGGCTGAGGCAAAGAAGCTTGGATTTAAAAAGTGTATTGTTCCCAAAGTGTGTCTTGCAGGAGTGTCGCATATTAATGGAATTGAGATTGTCGGTGTGGCAAATATCAAGGAAGCGATAGAGGCTGTCAGATAGTAATTGTGAGAATTGTATATAATAAACAGACAATTTAGAAAATTTGTGTTTTTTGAGGTAGTTTTACTACTTTAATTAATTGCAGAAAATCCGTTGACATATGTGTGCCGGGATGATATTATATCAAAGCTGACTCGCGGGACACATTGAGTTGTAGAGCTTGTGAGTTACATTTTACAGACATGACTTTATAGATATTGCTTTGAAAATAAGCTGAAAAAGTTATGAAAAAAGTTCTTGACAAATGCAAAACATTTTGATAGAA
>ULXC01013420.1_pt1 | contig 10028 bp, 12 predicted proteins | sample 1960721 | NCBI WGS metagenome assembly ULXC01 (sample SAMEA4835822, study PRJEB28245) | human gut metagenome | biome: gut microbiome; material: fecal sample | place: Denmark | collected 2008
GCCGTCGCCGTCATCACGCTCCCGCAGGTGATAAAGGTACATTCCTTCGGGAATCTCATCCTCGGTCAGGCGTTCGTTGGTAAAGAGCGCCGGCTTGCCGCAGATTTCGATGCATTCGTATTCATCGTAATCGGTGTGGATATACCTCGTCCCGGTCTTGTTCTTTGCCATACCGAGATCGCAGAAGTCATAGTTCCACACGGAGGCGGCGTATTCAACGGATTCCACCTCGCCTTCGGGGTAGTATTCCTCGATTTCGTCACCGTTTTCGTAAACACGGCGACCGCACCCCTCGCCGAGATCTTCATTTGCCCATTCGTGTTCGATGGTAATGTCGGGATACCTGCGGGCAAGCGCTTCTATGACGGGCTTGGGTTCCGCCCATGCGGTCTGAAACCAGATACAATCATCCGGCATGGAGGCAGGTTCATATCCGTCATACCCGTAAGCATTCCATTTGGTACCCCAATTTGCATAGCACCAGTCGTACCAGGTGGCTGCGCCATATTGCCGCAGGTTATTCCACGCCTGCTTGCCAAGCGCGAAATCCTCATGATTGATGTCTGTCCGCACTTTGAGAAAGCGCTGCTCGCTTGCAACCGGAATATCCGACAGATGTTCCGTGTTGATCGTTCCGCCGAGCGTATACACATCGATGAAGTCCTTATAAGCCGCAAGTCCCGCCTGTGTGCGACTGCTTGCTTCCAAGTCAAGGCTCGGCGGCATCGGAATAATCTTATTGAAATCCACCGAGTGAAGACCGTATTCATCGTCCTTGATGTCCTCAAGCATCTGACGGATTTTTGTTTTGTCGCCCTCAAAAGAGAGGATATTGATCACATGATTCGGCATAGACCACCTCCGTCAGTCCCGCGTGCAGATGCCGTGCCGTTTGCAATAGTGGCGGCACTGCTCGCAGGGAGTATCGCAGACGGTATCGTGCATTTCTTCTTCCGGCATCTCGTCATCATCCTCGATCAGAATGTGGATAGCACCGTCCTCGAAGTAGGACAGCACACCGGTGTCCTCATCGATGTCATACTTTTCGATGACCTCCTCCGGCAGAAGCACTTTGATATTCAGTTTCCTTTCCATACAATTTTCCTTTCTTTCAGTATTTTTTCGCTGATGGAGTCATCGTCGAACAGCGTGAGCTGCTTGGCATTCCATCCTTCTTCATATGTGTCATAATTGGAGATAAACAGTTCGGGATACTGTTTTCCCGCATCGTAACGCTGCGCGATATTTGAGAGTCTTGTGGTGCTCTCGATCATGATGCCGTCCCGCGAATACAGATCACGGATTTCCGGGCAGTCGTTGTAGGAAAGCAAAAACCTGCCCTGAATCCGCATGAGTGCATCCCGCAGTCTGACATGATCCGCTTTTGTGAAGCCCACTTCTTCGTAATAGTCCTCCGTTTCAAAGTAAGGAGGATCAAGATAGAAGATCGTGTTCGGACGGTCATATTGGGCAATGAGCTTTTCAAAGTCCTTGTTTTCGATGACAACCGTCTGCAGTCGTTCCGACGCTTTGTGAATGATGGGAAAGTTGTTCCAGATGTTGTGAGGCTGACCTCCGAAGGAGTCAAGCCCCGAAGCGTAACTCTCCCGAATAACCTGATAAAAGAATGCGGCGCGTTTGATATCCGGTATCCTGGTATCGCTGTGGAGCAGATCGCGGATATAGTCAAAGTCCCTGCGGGAATTAAGCGAATACCGCAGTTCCTCGCAAAGCTCGTCGGGGTGGTCGCGCACACAGCGGTAAAGGTTCACAAGCGTTCCGTTGAAATCGTTGTAAACCTCAAATTTGCTCGGGCGCTTATGAAACAGTACCCATCCGCCACCGCCGAACACCTCGACATACCGGTCGCACCGCTCGTCAAGTCGGGCGACAATGGCATCCCGAAGTGCCTTCTTGCCGCCAACCCATGACATAAAGCTGTTCATGTTTCCTCGTTTCCGAGGCTGTACACAAAAAGAGGGCTGTAATGCCTTTTTGCATAACAGCCCCAAAGTTTCGTTATTTATTGATTTGGAAGAGACACATGACGACCATTCCGACCGTGCCTCCGAGCATCAGCCCGAGCAGAAAGAGCCACCACATCCGCGTTACTTCCATCTGCCGGTGCGGTTGTACTTGTTGTAGAAGTGGCAACCCTCGGCAATCGTTTCGTAGTCGGCATGAAGCAGATCCAGCTCGCGGATGATCCCTGCGGGTGTGAGATCGTAGGTGTTTGCCACATAGTCAAACAGCTCCATATCGGCATCGTTGCGAATGGAGAGTGAGACAGGCTGACTCATACCGATGGCATAGCCGATCTGAATCTCGCACCATTCAAGGTCGAATTTTTCAAGCAGGTCACAGGCGATTTTATGTGCCATATACGACGCCGAACGGTCAACCTTGCTCGGGTCCTTTCCCGAAAACGCACCGCCTCCGACACGGCAGAATCCGCCGTACTGGTCACAGACTATCTTTCGCCCGGTCAGACCGCAATCGGCTTCCGCACCGCCGACCGTCCATGTTCCCGCAGGGTTGATGATCCAATCGTCACAGACACATTCATCGCCGACGAGCGCAAGGACATAGTGCTGAACTTCATCAAGGTCGCATTCTTCCTTGTGGCAGACACTGACCACCACCGTGACGATCTCTCCGGTGTCAAGGTCAATGGTGACCTGCGTTTTGGCATCGCCCTTCAGAATGGTGTCGGGATTGTTGTCCGCATCGTCCTCCAGGGCGGCAATGATGCGGTTTGCCACATCAAAGGCATAGGGGAGGCGGCTTGCGGTTTCTCTTGTGGCGTAGCCGAACATGATGCCCTGATCTCCGGCACCGATGTCCTCATCCGAGAGAACCGCACGGTTGATCTCAGGCGATTGCTCACTGATCAGGTTGATGATCTTATCTGCCCGATAGCCGAGCTTCTTTGCCACACGGCGGACGATCTGGTCGTAGTTGATGTCCGCTTTCGATGTGATCTCACCGCCGAGAACGACGGTATTACCTTTGACCATGGTTTCGATCCCGCAATGGCTCTGCCGGTCCTGTTTTAAGCACTCGGTCAGAATGGCATCGCTGATTTGGTCGGCATACTTGTCCGGGTGGTACTTGCTGACCGCCTCGGTACTGAATAATCTCATGTTGTTTCCTCCGTTTCATTTGGTAATTGATTGATTTCCCAAGCGAGCTTTTGTGCAATCGCCGTTACGACATTGGTGGTAACCGAGTTGCCCGCCATTTTGTAGAGCTGAGAGTCGCTGATTCCGTTGTCGGCAAGAGTCTGAAACTGATTGTCGGCAAAGCCCTGCAAGCGGAAGCATTCTATCGGCATCAGCCGTCGTATGATGCCGTTCAGAAGAATAACGCCGTGTACATCCTGTGTCGTCAGCGCATACATTGGCTCATCGGGACCTTTGAACCGTCTGCCGCATTGCCTGACTTTGAGTCTTTCCGGTGTCAGGATGGCTCTTGCGCCGGTGATGAGAACGCCGGAATGCTCGCCTTTGCGATTGCTTATACCCGAATCCTGTCTTGCGGTGATACATCGGGCGAGAGGCGTGAGCTTCGGGTTTTCGTTCATATCGATAAGATACAGCCCGGTCTTTGCCCCTTGTCCGCCTCCCTGACTCATTAAACATACGGCGGCTCCATCGGGGGAATATACACGCTGACCTTGGCGTCCGGGAATAAGCTGCTTAAGATTTGAATATGTGCTTTCTCGGACAGGATATATTTTGCCGGACAGTCTGCTATCAAGATATCCGACAATGTACACTCGCTTCCGATCCTGGGGGACACCGAAGTTTGCGCTGTTAACAACACACCATTCAAGAGAATACCCCAGTTGCCCAAGCGCGGTGAGGATAGCGAGGAAAGTTTGCCCCCCTTCGTGAGTGAGTAGCCCCGGCACGTTCTCAAGCAGAAGATATTTAGGGTGCCGGGCTTCAGCCAATCGGCAGATTTCATGAAAGAGCGTGCCTCTTTCGTCAGCAAATCCAAGTCGTTGCCCTGCGACAGAAAACGGCTGACAAGGGAAGCCGCCGCAGATAAGGTCGAAGTCGGGCATGTCTGCGGGGTTGATGTTTCTTGCATCATCGCAAAAGTATTCTCCTTCCGTTCCATATAGTAACCGATAGGCTTTCTGCGCGTGTTTGTCTTTTTCGCACCAGCCGACCGGCATAAAAAAATCGCCGGCATTTGTGAGTCCCGTGCGGAACCCGCCGATACCGGCGAACATATCCAGATATTTGATTTTCAAATGATTTTACATCACATACCTCCCATTCCGAAATCCTCAGAGAAGGTGAGGACATAATCGGAGGCTGCATCGCGCAAGGCGTTCCAGTCTTTTGTCTGCGGAGGCGGACCGTACCATTCGTGCTTTCCGCTGTCGCACCGGATATAGGGAGTCTGACCGCGTGAATTCCGGGAGAAGTAATCCCCGAAGCGGAGGAGAGTTTTATCAATGACGCCGTCGGCACGGTTGATGACCGACATCTGCAGTGCGACATATTCCTCATGGACGCCCTGCGTGACGAATTCCGCTTTGACGAGATTTCCGTCATCTGCGGGAATGAAGCAGCATCGTCCGATGAATCGGGCATCCTCCGTGTCCCCGAACAGCCGCCTCAGTTGGCTCTCAAAAAAGTTCATGTGATTTTCCTTTCTTTCTGAATTTGTAGATTCCGGTTTGTTTCAATTGCACATGACAACCACCTCCTTCAGGGTATAGAAAAAGCCCCTTGATCCTGTTTGAATCAAGGGGCTGTATGGCGTTATTCATTTGTTTTGTCCGCAAGCGCCGCGCACGCCAACCGCAGGGCGATTCTGAATCCCGAGGCAAAGGCTTCGCGCTCGGATACGGAGTTCATTTCAAGCGTGGTGTCGCAGTATTTTTCGAGTTTTTCTTTCTGTTCCTCCGATAGGCATTCAAGCAGTTCTGTTTTGTTGCGGGATTGCAGGTGCTGCAGTTCCTTATAGTGTGGATTGTTGTCGACCAGTGTGTCCTGCGGGTTGATTTCGCCGTTCCATAGTTCTTCGATTATATTTTTCATTTCATCGCCTCCTTGTAACCACACACAATACCATGCAGGAGGCGACAAGTCCAGAAAACTTTCTGATAACAAAAGCCACCCGACTTTTTGCGATCGGGTGGTTGTGTTTATGATGTCAAATAGACAAACAGGAATTTATATAATTGGTTTGCCTATGTGCTTATCTATTCTCCATTGCGGAGGATTTCCATCATCAGCCCAGTATTCATCTATTGATACAATTTTATCATTTGCGGTTCTTATGAATGACACCACATGGAAATATACACTTCTGTCTTGGGGATAAACTTTTGTTACCGTGATGAATAAAGTCCCTATCACTTCAACCCGTTCAACCGTTCCATCCCAATCACCCGGATATTCACAGTTTGCGATGATGAACTCATCGACCGTAAAGTGCTCGTTGGAACAATGCCAATTCACATACGCATCTTTGTGAAAGAAGGTTCTGATTGTGCTCTCATCTTGAGCCAACACAGCCTTAATAAAACGGTATACGTCCATCGTTATTTACCTCCTCAAATACCGATTTTTCGATATCTATTATATCATAAATCTTCCCATTTTTCAACCGTTTCCGCTTACATCCCGCCCATGCCCTGATCCGTGTTCTGCATGACATCCTCCGGGGGTTAACCACACAATGCCATGCAAGAGGCGACAAGTCCGGAAAACTTTCTGATAACAAAAGCCACCCGGCTTTTTACGGTCGGGTGGCTGTGTGCGACGGCAGTTCGGCAGATAGAAATTGACAATTTACTTTTGATTATAAAGTTCTATCAACCTATTTACTTCGTTGAGTATTTCTGTAGAACTGCCAACATATACAACACCGACAGCTGCCAGTCTACTTTTTATAAAGCATATCTCGCCTGTTGTTGATAACTGAAAATAATACGATAAATCATATCTTTCCTTATCTTCGTGCACAAATGAAACCGTACATAAAAGGTCAAAATCAGCAGGTAAATCGTTGCTTTCGTGTGATTTTGTCAAAACAAGCTTATTGACCATATCAAACAATGCAGTCATATCATCGCAACCATAGATTGTCGCATAAGTCGTTGAATATCGGGACAGTTTTAAGTAATCAATATGATAATCGCTCAAAGAGCGTTCATTATCATTCCCAAATATACGCCACTCGTCCGGCGTGCCATCTTTTGTAATTTTACAACCCATAATAGAAAGGCAAGCAATCAAGACAATAGTTATACAGAAAAATGCTTTTTTCATGACAATAGACGAGCACCTCCCGGAATATCAGTTTATCGCTCTTTTTACCAATGAAGTAATTCGGCTTAATTTCAGTATCCGCGTGCCACCGTTGATGCAAGAAAAAGAGACAACAAGAATACTCCGAATGTAATTCCAAAAATGATATGACCTGCCACCTGTAACTTCTTATAATTTGAGTACTTCAAGCAAGCCACGGAAACGATAACAGAGACTGCAATCAATGCAATCGAAACGGGAAACATAAAGCCAAATACATCAGCGTTTATGTTTTCATACATACTGTGATAAAAATCAACTTGCACGATCACATCAGGGTTGTCTTTGCTGGGAAGATGACCCACTCCGTGAAAAAACTTTACAAACCACATTGGGATCAATCCGAGAGACACCAAAACCTCTCCGATGTTTATTAGTTTTGCTTTGTTCTTCATGGTATGATCTCCTTGAACTTAGATTTATCGATATCTTATTATACCATAAATCCTCCCATTTTTCAACTGCTTCCGCTTACATTCCGCCCATGCCCTGATCGGTATCCTGCAGGACATCCTCCAGGGTATAGCCTTCTTCCATGCAGACAAAGCCGAGTCCTTCCACAAATTCGCCGTCATTGTTTTCGGCTATTGATTCGCCATAGCCCGCGTAATCGAAAAACTCATCAATTTCATAAGGCAAGGAACAGTCCAGCTTGTTTTCCAGCCACCATGCGCCGAGGTTGTTGGTGTCCCGCACACCCGGAGCATACTCGAAAAGCTCCAACGATTCCGCAATTCGGCACACTTCGCAGGAGGTGTTGGCGTTTGCATACAGCACGGCTGCCGTGAATTTGTCCAGATCCCGGTCGGGTATTTTTGCGGCAGCATGGCATACCTCGTTGAACGCCTCCAAGCCCTCGTCGTTCAGAATGCAATCCATCACTTCGGAGAGCGGTTTTCCGAATCGGCTGCAGCTCATTTGAATGTGGCAATCGTCGAGGCTGTTTGCTCCCAACCGTTCCAATGCAAATTCGATGGAGGATTGCTCACACGGAGGATAGACGAATTCCGTTCTTCCTCCGTGACAGATTGCCACACTGGATTCCTCGGGACCGCCACAGAGGTATTCGGGGAAGGTAATGCCGTTGTAGACTTCTTCCCACGGCACTTCATCGTTGATGAACATCAGTCCGTAATCGGTCCAGATGCCGCGCTTGCTGTTCAGCAGGGCGCGACCTTCTTCGGCTCGTTTGGGATCGCGGTATTCCTCGTTGGGACAGCACCCGCCGTGGATATCCATGTAGTGTTCGACTCCTACCGTCTGCATATCCGAGATGTTCTGAATCAGCGTGATCCTGCCGAGGTTGAAGGTGTAGTTGATCAGCTGTTTGATGTCCCGTGTATCAAAGCGGGATGCCGCCGCAAGCAGTTTTCCCATCTCGGTTCCGTCGAAGCTGTCCATCCGTTTGGCGAGGTAGTTCAGCTCATGGATATTTGCGTAAGTACCTTCAATGGATTTCAGCCCTTTGGGACCAACGAGATTATTGATGAAGACTGTAGCTTTGTGTCCGACCTCATTCTGTTCCGTCAGTCGCATGATCTCATCATCGGAACATGGAAATGATACGGTTTCAATATGGTTGCCGCCTGTCAAAAGGGTTGCTTTGATCTGTGTCATTTACATTCCTCCCATCGTCATGCCGTGGGTATGCGGCATTTCACTGAATTCATCCGAATTGCGGACAAAGTAGCTGTCGCCGCTGTTCCAGAAGTGGACATTCATAATGCCGTCCGGAATCCTGATATCCTGCTGTTCGGCTCCTTCGCCCAGCCCGTCCGAATTCTGACCGGTGATGAATTCCTTGAGTTCCGCTTCTTCATCTTCTGTCAGCGGCTCGGTCAGCGTTGCACGAACTCTGCCGAAGAGGACTCCGTCAAAGCTCTCAAAATCCCATTTCAGAGACTTGATCTTTGCGACCGCCGAATTGCTCCCGTCAAAGTATTCCGCCATGTCGGTGTCGTCACTTGCGGTGTAGGCATCAAACATGGCTTTGATTTCATCGGCATAATTATCCGCAAATCTGCCATCAAGCTCGCAGTCGGAATCGTAGTCAAGGTCGCCGTACTCGTTGTATTCATAGACCGAGACCGTCAGAGGAAAATAGTAATCCTCGGTCACATACTTTGGTTGAAAGTCCATGACCTTGTGGCAGAGAGAAGAAAGATTGTCCGGGGGATTCTGCACCAGCTCCGCCTTCAGTTTTTCCTTCTGCGTTTGAGGCAGCTCCCGATAGAGATCGAGCGTTGTGTTGACGCTACCAAGGCTATCTTTGGGTGTAACCAGCGCCGTGAGTTCATTTTCAAAGTCACTCTCGCCGAAGAGCTTCACTTTGATATAGTCTTCTTCCTCGTCCGAGCAGGGGATGATGTACGCCGGGGTTCTGATGCCGATCCGACTCAAAGAGCCTGCAAGCTCCATCCGGGAGGTCGGCAGTTCAAGGACGGCTGTCTGATCGTTTCTTGTGATGATTGCTTTCATGTTCATTTTTTCCTTTCGTATAGAATTCATAGATTTCTTTGTCGTTTTCATTGAGGACGGGGGAGCGCGTGCGAACCTTATCTTCCAGGCAGCAGCACCGGAGGGCGCGGCATTTCCTGCGCCTGTAGTACAGGCAGTAGCGGCAGTCGCAATCTTCTTTTTTATAAATGTAACCGATGACGAGCCTCCTTTCAGGCAGACACAAATATTTAACAAATAAAAATACGAAAAAAGGGCAGAAGGTGCGTAAAATCATCGCACTTTCTGCCCTTAAAAACGGGTACTACAGGGTTCAAATCCTGTCCGAAGCCGTTTTTTTGAAATGATATCTTTTTTTCTGCACTCTGTATCCGCAAACCTCATGGTTGCGAAAAAGCGAGAAAACGCGAGAAAAACCCCCGAAATCGTGAGATTTCGGGGGTTCGAAGCCATGATATCTTTTTTGGCTTCACTATATGGTTGCGGAGGTGGGACTTGAACCACACGGCCTCCGGGTTATGAGCCCGACGAGCTACCAACTGCTCCACTCCGCGATATATATGGTGCCGGTGACCGGGGTCGAACCGGTACGTTGCTTTCGCAACATTGGATTTTAAGTCCAAGGCGTCTGCCTGTTCCGCCACACCGGCTCGGCAAGCGGAATGCACAACCCTTTTTTCATTGCCTGTACATTATATCATCCCGCGCCGTGTTTGTCAAGTGTTTTTTCATTTTTTTTACCGCTTTGCGGCTTTTTTCGTGCGACATATTACGACTTTTGTGTTTGTTTACCTTCGTGCGGCAATATTTCAATAAATGTACAACATTATTGTGCTACAATAGGCATAACGAACGGGTATCATCGGCGGCTGCTGCGGCAGTGGAAAGGTTTTTGACATGAACGTATTTGCCGAGCGCTATTTTTACATTTCACCCGATGAGGCGGCACGCCGTGTTTTCGGTGATGCCGCGGCGGTCTTTTTCGCGCGCGACGGTATGATAGCCGCATCGCGTGCGCCGGCGTCGGTGCTGCGTCCGGGCAGCCAGATATCCGACTGCTTTGCGTCGGGAAGGCTCCCTGCCGTCACCGACGGAGTGCTTTTCGGCAGGGCGCACGGCAAGCCCGATCGTTCTGCCGCGACGTGGCTCTCGGGCGACCTCTTTCTGTACGGCGCTCTCGGGCTCCTCGGTGTTTCGCTTGCGGTATTTCCCGTTGCGGGGGAAGGATCGGTCGGTGCT
>ULXC01023154.1_pt1 | contig 9997 bp, 7 predicted proteins | sample 1960721 | NCBI WGS metagenome assembly ULXC01 (sample SAMEA4835822, study PRJEB28245) | human gut metagenome | biome: gut microbiome; material: fecal sample | place: Denmark | collected 2008
TTGTCGGATAATAACAAGGATACATTTTTTCACCTTCGAGCCGGCTTCTTGCATCCTCCTTATCAAAAGTGACCCAGAAATGATCTTTGTCCTTCCAAAATGGCTTTAACATATATAAATGTGTCAGGTGTCCTCCTGACGAACCAACTAAACATACTTTCATGTCCTCTGATCTCCTTCATCCCAAGATTTTTTATGTACACATCCGTATGGATAGGATTTCCCAATGTGATGGTTTTCTATATTGCCCCATCACTTTGCATAATACTTACAACAGTCTTAAAAATAATCCTCAAAGTCCGTGATATTGCTTCTGCCACTCACCTGCCACAACCCGGTCAGTCCCGGTCTGAATGACATTCTGGCTCTGTGATGTGGTTCATACTTCTCCCACTCATCGAGTGTTGGTGGTCTTGTGCCCACAAGGCTCATATCTCCCACTAGTATATTGAAGAAATAAAGCTCTTGAGCGCTAGTCTTGCTACATAAAGCATAAAATCTATATGCTTTGCCCATCCTCTGCCTTTCTTTCTGTACATTCTTTCCAAATTCTCCTTGTGGTATCTTTTATTTCCCTCTATACCTACTATGGGGGAGGTACCTTTGTCCTCCCCCGAATTATTTTAGCCTGTTTTGTTTTATTCGGTTATTTGTATCTTTTTCTGTATCTAATCAGTGTTTTTCAGTAATTTATTTTCACTCATTTTTAATTCTTTGTCAATGAATATTAGGTTTTCTTTATAATTTTTGACACATTCGCTAATCACTATGGTATTACAGCACCAATATTATACATTATTATATATCATACTGCTTATTTTTCCTCAAACAGCCTCTGCTTCCTCTCTATCATCTCATCAATCCTTGCGATATACTGCCCTACATCCTTGACATTCTCGCATCTGTCGATGCGGTGTGTGCCATCCGGATTTGGCACCGGCCAGACACGCTTGGTGCTTGCTCCGGCTCCACAGGCTACGATAGTCTGTTTTTCCTCCATTATCAATATGTTGTATACGCCGGCCTTGCCCTTTGCTGCATAGCCCACGTTCTCCATGTTGCCAGCCATGCCCTTCTGTCTGTAGAGGTAGTATGGCTCAAGCCCCATCTGCTTACAGTAGGCTGCGCAGAGATCCATATGCTCCTGGGTGTTGACCATCTGCATATCTCTGTAGCGGTCCTTGAAGATGGTGAGTCTTGCAGCTCGCTTTACTGCGAGTGAGTGGATAGTGACGTTGTCAGGCGCCAGCTCCTTCACCAGCTCCATTGTGTGCCTTACATCATCGAGTGTCTCCTCAGGAAGTCCCATGATGAGATCCATGTTTATGTTGTCAAAGCCCATCTCACGCGCGAGCTTGAAGCTATTTATCGTATCGTCTACCGTGTGGTGTCTTCCTATTATATCGAGTGTCTGCTGCTTCATGGTCTGCGGATTTACTGATATACGGCTGATGCCGTTTTTCTTTAGTGCCATGAGCTTTTCTCTCGTGATGGAATCCGGTCTGCCTGCCTCCACCGTAAATTCCAGACAGTCCTTTAAATCAAAGCTGCATTTGATTTTTCTGATAAGCCTGTCAAGCTGCGCAGGGCTTAGTGTGGTCGGTGTGCCGCCTCCTATATATATGGAATTTAGCTTCTTGTGGTAGAACTTCTGCGCCGTGTAATCTATCTCCTTCTCGAGTGCGTCGAGGTAATCGTCCACGCGGTTTTTCCACACACCCAGCGGGTATGAGGTAAACGAACAGTATGCGCATGTGCTCGGGCAGAAGGGTATGCCTATGTACAGGCTGTAGCCGTTGTCATAGTCCACCCTATCGAGCAGTGCCTTCTCGCGCTTTGCTATGCCTATTGAGAGGTCGATTTTCTCATCGCTTGCGAGGTAGGTTTCCTTCAGATAGTCGTAGGTTTCCTTATCGCTCATGCCGTCCTCTATGCATTTCATGGCTATCTTGGTCGGTCTGATGCCTGAGAGTGTGCCCCACGGAAGACTCTTTCCTGTGCCCTTTTCTATCATGGAATACAGGGCGAGCTTAAGGCGGTTTTTAGTTTCCTTGCGGTCTGCACTGTCTACGGATATTTTTGTGCAGATTCTTTTTCCGGCTCTATTCACCGTCCACTCCACTGCAATTTCATCGCCCACATAGTCTATCTTAAATACCTGTGAGGCATCCGCAAATTCCTTTACGCCATCATCTGTCATCTCGTGGTGTGTGCAGGCTAAGTTTTTCCCCTCCACCTCATCAGGTGGGCAGCTATAGTACATCTGCACGTCCTCCTGTGGGAAAAACTCTTTGAGCAGTGAGTGCACATCATATTCAAAATCCGGTTTATTAAATACTACTACTATCATAAGTAAGGGTTACACATCCTCTCGTTTTCTATGGTTGTTGTGTCGTTGTGGCCCGGGTACACCTCTGTATGCTCAGGCAGTGTCATGATTTTTTCCTTCACTGTGCGCACCAGGTCTGACATGCTGCCGCCCTTGAAATCCGTACGTCCGATTGAGCCGCAAAACAGCGAGTCTCCTGTAAAGATCACGTCCTCATACGGGAAATAATAGCAGCAGCCGCCCGGTGTATGCCCCGGTGTGTGAAGCACTACTATATGAAAGCCCGCAATATCAATTTCCTGCTTATCCTTCAAAAATACATCTGCATAAAATGTTTTTGACTGACCCATCATATAGCTGACATTGAGCTGCGGGTCATCGAGTGTGGCTTTGTCTGCCTCATGGATATATATCTTGACGCCGTAGCGGTCTGCGAGCGGCTTTGCATCCGTGGCATGGTCAAAGTGTCCGTGTGTGAGCAGTATTGCTACTGGCTTTGCGCCTGACTCATCCACCTTTTTGGCGAGCTGATCTGCACACGCGCCTGGGTCTATTATTATCATTTCCTTTGTCTTTATATTGGTGACAAAGTAGCAGTTGGTCTGCACCGGTCCCACTACGAAGTGGTCTATCTTCATATTTACCATATGAGTGTACTCCTTGTCTGTTATATGTTATGCTTCACGCAAGAACCACCGGGATTTAGCCGGTGGTCCTCTCTACGTCTATTACACTTTCTATCTGTCTGAGCTTCTCCACTAGAACCTTTATCTGGTCCCTGCCTTTGATATTGAAAAATACCTCGATTGTAGCGATGCCCTGCTTGCTGGTCTTGGACTGGATACCACTGATATTGATTTCCTTCTCGGTAAATATCTTTGTGATATCTACGAGCAGTCCCGGCCTGTCATGACAGAATATCTTTAGGTCTGCCTGATACTCGGCACCGTTGTCCATGAGGGCTGTATCCTGCCACTCTGCTTCTATGAGCCTGTCCTTTTCTATCTTTGACAGATTGATGATATTCACGCAGTCTGTCCTGTGGATGGAGATGCCTCGGCCTCTTGTGACAAAACCCACGATTTCATCTCCCGGAACAGGATTGCAGCACTTCGAGAAGTGCACAGCCACGTCATAGAGTCCGTGTACCACAATACCGCTCTTTGACTTGTGCTCGGGCTGTGTGCCTGCCGCCGTCTGCTGCTTTTCTGCAATGCTGCCAAGCACATCTGCATCTGTCACCGGCACCACATGATCCTTCTTGTACTCGTCGTACATCCTGTTGACTATCTGGCTCTCCTTGAGTCCGCCGTGGCCGACGGTTGCAAGGCATGAGTTCCAGTCGTGGAAACCGTATTTGCGGCGTATTTTCTCCTGATACTCAGGCTTGTTTATCTCAGCAAAGTTGATACCCTTTGCCTTGGCATAGGCTGCTATCAGATCCTTGCCGTGCTGTATATTCTCCTCCTTGAGCTCACTTCTGAACCACTGGTTGATCTTGTTCTTGGCCTGTGTGCTCTTTACGACCTTGAGCCAGTCACGGCTTGGTCCCTTGGAGTTCTGTGAGGTGATTATCTCTATCTGGTCACCGTTTTTGATGACATAGTCTATCGGCACCAGCTTGCCGTTTACCTTGGCACCGACCATCTTGTTGCCGACCGCAGAGTGTATGCTGTAGGCAAAGTCTATAGGTGTGGAGCCCTTTGGCAGATTCTTTACATCGCCGGACGGTGTGAATGCAAATACATTGTCGGAGAATAAATTTAAATCACTCTTTAATAAGGTCATAAACTCCTTATTATCCGACATGTCCTGCTGCCACTCGAGTATCTGGCGCAACCAGCTGAGCTTCTCCTCCTCTGTGACAGTGGTGGTAGTGGCATTGCCGTTGTTTGCTTCCTTGTACTTCCAGTGCGCTGCGATACCGTACTCAGCTGTACGATGCATCTCATAGGTACGTATCTGTATCTCAAACGGCTGTCCGCTCGGGCCTATGAGTGTCGTGTGAAGCGACTGGTACATGTTCTGCTTCGGCATGGCAATATAGTCCTTGAAACGGCCCGGTATAGGCTTATACTTCTCATGTATGATACCAAGCACTGCGTAGCAGTCCGGTATGGTATCCACCAGAATCCTGATGGCAAAGAGGTCATATATCTGGTCTATAGTCTTGTCCTGATTGACCATCTTCTTATATATACTGAAGAAATGCTTTGCCCTGCCGTATATCTCTGCCTTGATACCGGCATCCGAAACATACTTCTTGACATCGTTTACCAAGCCCTGAATATAAGTGTCGCGCTCTGTCTTTCTGAGGGCTACCTTCTCTACCAGATCGTAGTAGGCATCCGGATAGAGGTACTTCATACAAAGGTCCTCGAGCTCTATCTTTATCTTGCTGATACCAAGTCGCTGTGCGATAGGGCAGTAGATATCCTGTGTCTCTCTGGCGATACGCTGCTGTGCCTCCTTGGACTGGTACTTGAGTGTACGCATATTGTGCAGTCTGTCTGCCAGCTTTATGAGGATGACTCTGATATCCTTTGCCATGGCGAGAAACATCTTACGCAGATTCTCAGCCTGCATCTCAAGCCTGTCCGCATTCTTATCCTTCGGATCCTTGGTGCTGTCTGTCAGATGCAGGTGCTTTAACTTCGTGACACCATCCACCAGATGTGCGACATCGTCTCCAAACTCCGCACGCATCTCATCCATGGTCATGATGGTGTCCTCCAGCACATCATGGAGCAGTCCTGCTGCAATTGTTTCCTTATCCAGCTCGAGCTCGGCGAGTACTATGGCAACACACAGCGGATGTATGATATAAGGCTCTCCTGACTTACGTGCCTGACCCTTATGGGCATCATAAGCTACCCTGTAGGCTTTGTCCACAAGGCTCGTGTCATCCGACGGATGATACTTTTTGATTTCCTTTTTCAGCTCATCATAAAGCTCCTCTGGGCTCGTAAAATCCTTTGTTCCCCTTATACCGCTGGTATCTGAGCGAAATTTGTCCGCTATTTTTTCTAATTCTTCTGTTGAGTAATCTGCCAATAGTCTCACCTCGATTGTAGTGTATCTTTAGTAGCCATTATATTTTATTTCTTTAAAAATTGCAATCTTATGTTGTTAGCCGATAACCATCTTTACTCCGCCATACATGCCTGCTGAGTTGCCGAGTGTGGCAAGCTTGATCTCTGTCTCGCGGCTTGCATGGAAAGCATACTCTTTATAGTACTTTGCTGCTGTATCGATGATGATGCTGCCTGCCTTTGAGAGGCCTCCGCCTACAACAAATACCTCAGGGTCCATAACGCATGCTACTGCTGCCATTGCCTTGCCGAGAAGCTTCATAGACTGCTCTACTGCCGCAATGCCCGCTGTATCTCCTGCCTTTGCCGCATCGCATACATCCTTGGCTGTGAAGCCTGCATTTAAATCAAGTTTTGTTGCCACATCCCTGTGTGCTGCAATGTATCTCTCTGCCACTCTTACGAGACCGTTTGCTGATGCATACTGCTCTAAGCAGCCCTTCTTGCCGCAGCCACAGCACTCTGACTCATCATCTACCATAGGCATATGTCCTATCTCTCCGCCTGCTCCGTTTACTCCGGCTACGATTCTGCCCTCGCGGATGATTCCTCCGCCTACGCCTGTGCCGAGTGTGATCATGACTACATCCTGATGACCCTTTCCGCCACCCTGCCACATCTCACCGAGTGCAGCTACGTTGGCATCGTTTCCGGCCTTTACCTTGATGCCGCCGCACAGTACTGAGAGTGACTGTGCCACGTTGAACACGCCCCAGCCGAGGTTGACACATCTTAATACTGTTCCGTCATCCTTTACAGGTCCCGGCACTCCCATGCCTATACCCTCGATGTCACCCATCTCGATACCATGCTTCTCGTTATTCTCCTTGATGGATGCTGCGATATCAGGCAGGATGAGCTCGCCGGAATTCTCTGTGCGTGTAGGAATCTCCCATGTATCGACAAGCTTTCCTGTTGTCTCGAAAAAGCCCATCTTTACAGTTGTTCCACCTATATCTACTCCATATGCATATTTCTTCATTTTTTCGTCCTCCAAATCGTTAAACTATGTTTATATTTTATTGCCTAATTGCATATTTTTCAATGTTTTTCATTGTTTTTTATGTTTTTTCTATATATAGAAGCGTTTATATCATCATCCATATGCCCGCTATTTGTAAATCCAAGCTTTTTGGCAAGGCGCACCGATGCCGTATTTCTCTCGTCTATCCGGCAGTAAAGCTCTTCAAAGTCTGTGTTTTCGCGCGCGTAGTCTATGATGAAGCGGCATACCTCCGTGGCATAGCCTTGGTTCCATAATTCCGGCGCTATCATATAGCCCAGTTCATCATGCTCAAGCCCTGCCCTGCCTATCAGCTTCCCTGTTTTCTTGGAAAATACAAGCCACATGCCATACTCGTAAAAGCCATACATGTTCTCTATATATGCTTTCTGGTATTCAAGCTCTGTCTCGTAGTCGTAAAGCGGTTCCACAAAGTCTGTCATGCCGGGCTTGTCATAGAGCTCATAGAGCGCAGGAAGGTCTGACAGGGACAGCTCACGTATCAGACATCTGTCTGTCTCGCCGATGTCCCACGGGATGTGATTATACCGCCTGCGCACCCGCTCCAGATACTCAATATCAATCTCTGCAAGGCTCTCGACTGCATAGCGCGTGTCGCACTGCGGTTCTCCTACTGATGCTATTCCGAGTGAGTCGGCTATTTGCTTCTGCTGCCTGTTTGATACTATCCAGATGTAGTTGGCGGGAGCTTTCGGTATTCTTAGATTTCCCGTATTAGCTTTCGCGGTGTTATCTGCATATTCTGTATATCCTGAATTATTTTCTATTTCATACACACACAAATTATTCTGCTGCTCATCTAGCAGTTTCTTCTGCAACTCATCCAGCAATTTTCCCAGTAGTGCACCATACAGTTTTTCTTGCAGCTCTTCTGACATAGATGCCTTGCCTGCCACACTTCTCCACTGCAGCTTGAATATCTCATCATGATAGTAAAAAGAGGCAAGTTTTGCACTTGCCTCATCGATAATTATTATCATTAAACTGTCTCCGGCTCCGGATAGTCCACTCCGAAAGTCTCAACTGTAACTGTCTTCATGACCTGAGCCTCAAGAGGTTTGTCCATGTAGTCTGTGCGCACCTCTGCGATCTTGTTTACCACATCCATGCCCTCGATCACCTTGCCAAATGCCGCATACTCACCGTCGAGATGTGGTGCATCCTGATGCATGATGAAGAACTGGCTGCCTGCTGAGTCAGGTATCATGGTACGTGCCATTGAAAGTACACCGGCTGTGTGCTTTAAGTCATTTTTGAAACCGTTGTGTGTGAACTCACCCTTGATTTCATAGCCAGGGCCACCTGTACCGTTTCCGTCAGGATCTCCGCCCTGAAGCATGAAGCCCTTGATTACACGGTGGAAGCATACTCCGTCATAGAAGTTATGATTGATTAAGCTGATAAAGTTGTTTACTGTGTTTGGTGCGATTTCCGGATAAAGCTCCGCCTTGATCACATCGCCGTTTTCCATTGTGATTGTTACGATTGGATTCTGTGCCATTATTTTTCTCTCTTTCTTTTATAATATTATGAGGCTTGGAGAATATCCATTCCCCGCAATAATTAAATATCGAATTAATTTCTACCCGATTGATTTTACCTGATTTTACTTACTCAGAGCCTCGACTACCTTCGGAAACTCCATGAAGTGTGATGCCTTCACCAGTATGGTATCACCCTCCTTCACATATGAAAGAAGCTCCTGTGTCATGGTCTCCCTATCCTCGAAATAGTGGATATCTACATCGGATGATTTCTCTGCGGCTCCGGCTGCATATTCCTTTGCCAGCTCTCCTGCGGCAAAAAGTGTATGGATATGATTCTCTCCAACTGCTTCGCCTACCTCATGGTGCAGCTTTTTCTCATCGCTTCCCAGCTCGCCCATGTCGCCAAGCACTGCTATTGTCCTGCCCTTTGCATGTGAAAGCACCTCGATAGAGGATTTCATGGATACAGGATTTGCATTGTAGCAGTCATCTATCACTGTCATGCCGTGTGTTTTGATAAAATTTGTACGGCCTGCGATTGTCTCTGCTTTCTCGATTCCTGACTTTATCTCAGCTATTGTGAGGCCAAGCTGCAATCCGACAGCCGCTGCCGCCATGGCATTGTATACATTGTGCTCACCCGGGATGTGGATTTGTGCATCAAACTCACCCTCCGGAGTGACAAAATGAGCCTTCATGCCGTCGAAGCCCAGGTTTTCAATATTTGTGGTATATACTGATTTATGAACGCCTGAAGCCGATTCCTTGCCATAGTATATGGCAGGCTTTCCATTTACCGTCTGCACTGTGGCCAGCTTATCGTCATCTGCATTCAGCACTGCGACCGCATCCGGCATCATATGCTCAAAGCACTCTGTCTTTGCTTTAAGCACACCATCCCTGTCGCCCAAAAACTCCAGATGGCAGTAGCCGATATTGGTGATGACCATAACATCCGGGCAAGACATAGTAGAAAGTCTGTGCATCTCGCCAAAATCAGATATGCCCATCTCAAGCACCGCTACCTGATGGCTTTCCCTGATTCCGAAAATGGTGAGTGGCAGGCCTATCTCGTTGTTGAAATTTCCTGCGGTCTTGTGGACGCTGTATTTCTGCTCAAGGACTGACGATATCATCTCCTTGGTGCTGGTCTTGCCGACACTTCCGGTGATGCCCACCACCTTGATATCAAGGCTTTTTCTGTAAAATGCCGCGAGCTTTTTCATGGCATCGGTGGTTGATTCAACAAGCACATATGGGCCTGCCGGATCCTTAAGCTCATGCTCAGAGAGCACAATTGCCGCCCCCTGCTCAAACACAGTCGGAATGAATTTGTGTCCGTCCACCCTTTCTCCCTTTATCGGGATAAAAAGATAGCCCTCCTTCACCTGTCTGCTGTCTATGACTGCGCCTGTGATTGTCGTATCAAGCAGTGTCTCATCGCCTATGTATGTGCCCTCGCAGGCCTTTGCGATATTTGCAAATGTAAGATTCTTCATGTACTTATCCGACATGTTACACCTCATATTTTTTCAAAGATATGTTAATCAGATGCTCACAGAGCTGATTAAAGCTCATACCGATAACCGCTGCCTCCTGTGGCAGAAGACTGGTCGGAGTCATGCCCGGCAGTGTGTTTGCCTCGAGGCAGAACATCTCATTTTTGTCATTGAGCAAAAAGTCTGAGCGTGAATATGTGTCAAGCCCGATAACACGCGCAACCTCCTCGGCATAGTGCTGCATATCCTTTGTCACCTGCTCAGGAAGCTCGGCCGGACATGTCTCTACTGTACTGCCCGCCTTGTATTTATTCTTATAATCGTAGAAGCCCTCCTTCGGTGCAATCTCTATAATAGGAAGAGCCTTGCCCTCGATAACGCCGACAGAGAACTCCCTGCCCTGTACAAATTCCTCGATAACCAGCTCATTTTCCCACTTGAAGGCATCGTCAAGTGCCGCCTTGAACTCTGCCGCATCCCTAACGATAGTGACACCGATGCTTGAACCGCCGCAGCATGGCTTTACCACGCATGGAAGTGTCAGGGCAAGCTTTGTGATATCGTCC
>ULXC01024354.1_pt1 | contig 9988 bp, 8 predicted proteins | sample 1960721 | NCBI WGS metagenome assembly ULXC01 (sample SAMEA4835822, study PRJEB28245) | human gut metagenome | biome: gut microbiome; material: fecal sample | place: Denmark | collected 2008
CCAGATTCGTCGCGCCGGGACCACTGGTCGCCATACACACACCAACTTTTCCGGTTGCACGCGCATAGCCATCTGCTGCATGTGCAGCACCCTGTTCATGAGATGTCAGCACATGGAAAATCTCATCGCTATGATTGTATAACGCATCATATACATTCAAAATGGAGCCGCCCGGATATCCGAACACAACATCCACGCCCTGTTCTTTTAAACACTCTATGACGATTTCAGCACCTGTACGAACCATATCGTCCTCCCCTTTTTATCCTTATTTCTTAATTTCGAGTACAGCGCCTCTGTTTCCGCTGGTTACCATTTCCCGGTAACGTGCAAGATATCCGGTGGTTACCTTCGGCTCTCTGGGCTGCCATTTTGCCCTTCTCTCTGCCAGCACTTCATCCGAAACCTTCATATCCAGACGATTTTCCGGAATATTGATGCTGATGATATCGCCCTCTTCTACCAGCGCGATGGGACCGCCGACAGCAGCCTCCGGGGAAACATGACCAATCGACGCACCTCTGGATGCGCCGGAGAAACGACCGTCCGTAATCAGCGCAACACTGGAACCAAGACCCATACCTGCGATTGCAGAAGTCGGATTCAGCATTTCTCTCATGCCGGGGCCGCCTTTGGGTCCCTCGTAACGGATCACAACGACATCGCCGGGAACAATCTTGCCGCCCTTGATCGCAGCAATTGCGTCCTCTTCGCAGTCAAATACCCTTGCAGGGCCTTCATGAACCATCATTTCCGGTACAACAGCGCTTCTCTTTACAACACCGGTATCCGGAGCCAGGTTGCCTTTGAGTACAGCGATACCGCCTGTCTCAGAATAGGGATTTTCAATCGGACGAATCACTTCGGGATTGCGGTTTACACAGGCTTCGATATTTTCGCCGACGGTCTTTCCGGTTACCGTCATCAGGTCTGTCTTTAACAGTCCCTTCTTATTTAATTCATTCATAACTGCGTATACGCCGCCAGCCTCATTTAAGTCTTCAATGTAAGTCGGACCTGCAGGTGCCAGATGACACAGGTTCGGTGTATGGGAAGAAATTTCATTTGCGATTTCCATGTTCAGCTCTACGCCTGCCTCATGCGCGATTGCAGGCAGATGCAGCATGGAGTTTGTAGAACAGCCGAGCGCCATATCGACGGTCAGGGCGTTTAAGAACGCATCCTTTGTCATGATGTCGCGGGGCTTGATATCCTTGCGAACCAGCTCCATAATCTGCATACCGGCATGCTTTGCCAGCTGGATACGTGCAGAATATACTGCCGGAATTGTGCCGTTGCCCTTTAAGCCCATGCCCAGCGCCTCTGTCAGACAGTTCATGGAGTTTGCGGTGTACATACCGGAACAGGAACCGCAGGTCGGACATACTTTTTCTTCGTATTCCTGCAGCTCTTCCAGCGACATGGTGCCTGCTGCCACGGAGCCTACTGCTTCAAACATAGAAGATAAGCTTCTCTTTCTGCCGTGCAGATGTCCTGCCAGCATTGGACCGCCGGAAACAAAAATCGTCGGGATATTCAGTCTTGCCGCTGCCATCAAAAGACCGGGCACATTTTTATCACAGTTAGGGATACATACCAGACCATCGAACTGATGTGCCATCGCCATACACTCGGTGCTGTCGCAGATCAGGTCTCTGGTTACGAGGGAATATTTCATGCCGACATGTCCCATCGCGATACCATCGCAGACTGCGATTGCCGGGAATACAACCGGGGTGCCTCCAGCCATCGCGACGCCGAGCTTGACCGCTTCTGTAATTTTATCCAGGTTCATATGTCCGGGCACGATTTCGTTATAGGAGTTTACGATACCGATCAGCGGTCTGTTCTTTTCCTCCTCTGTCATTCCCAGTGCATTCATCAAACTTCTGTGCGGTGCCTGCTGGACGCCTTTTGTTACATTATCACTTCTCATTTGTTCGTTCCTCGCATTCTGTTGTCAAAAATCAAATCCGCTCTGCAAGCAGATCGCCCATCTTGCTGCATCCAACTAATGTACACCCTACGGCCATAATATCTCCGGTGCGATAGCCCTCTGCCAGAACCTTGCGAACCGCTTCTTCCACTGCTTCTGCCTCTTTATCCAGATCAAAGGTGTAACGCAGCATCATGGCAGCGCTCAGCACAGTTGCAATGGGATTTGCGAGATCTTTGCCCGCGATATCCGGCGCACTGCCGTGACTGGGCTCATATAAGCCGAACTTTGTATCGTTTAAGCTTGCGGAAGACAGCATACCGATCGAGCCGGTCACCATGCTCGCTTCATCCGAAAGAATATCGCCAAACATATTTTCGGTCAGGATCACATCGAACTGCGCCGGATCTTTGACCAACTGCATCGCACAGTTGTCCACGAGCATATGAGACAGCTCCACGTCAGGATAATCCTTTGCCACCTCTTCCACCACGCTTCTCCACAGTCTCGAGGAATCCAGCACGTTTGCCTTGTCCACGCTCGTCACTTTGCCTTTTCTCTTGCGCGCTACATCAAACGCCTTGATCGCGATTCGGCGGATTTCCTCTTCGGTGTAGGTCAGGGTATCGACTGCCTTGCGCACGCCGTTTTCTGTCGTCGTATGGCGCTCGCCAAAATACAGACCGCCGGTCAGCTCTCTCATAATCAGCATGTCAAAGCCTGCCTTGCTGATTTCTTCTTTTAACGGGCACGCGCCTGCAAGCTGCGGATACAAATAAGCCGGTCTTAAATTTGCAAATAAGTTGAGTGCTTTGCGGATCTTCAACAGACCTGCTTCCGGACGCTTTTCCGGAGGGAGCTTGTACCAGGGGGAGGTGTTGGTATCTCCGCCGATCGAACCCATCAGAACCGCATCTGCCGCCTTCGCTGTCGCAATCGCCTCATCTGTCAGCGGTACGCCGTGCACATCAATCGATGCACCGCCCATCAAAATCTCCTTGCGTTCTATTTCATGGCCGAATTTCTTTGCCACCTGATCCAATACTTTATTCGCCTGTGCTACAATTTCCGGTCCGATTCCATCGCCCGGAATACATGCAATCTGTAATTTCATCGAGCTGTTCCTCCAATACTGCGCCCAATTGTAATTGAGCTGTTCTTTTTAAGTTTAACGTAACACTGTATATTTTTCAATAAAAACAGGAAAAAAGCCATATCGGTTTGATATAGCTTTTATAACTTAAGGGAATGAATTTCGTGTTTTCCATTCTTTTCTGATATAGGCTTACTGCTTTCGTGCGGCGGTTTTCTCGCCAGGCGTTTTCTCATCATGATATAGCACCCATGAAATCACGAAGCTGACCACAAACGCCACCGCAATCACAAGGGTATATTGCAGCGTATCATCCGTCGTAATCAGATATCCGAACAGTCCGGTTACGCCATAAGCTGTCGCTCCAATTCCTGTCCATCCGGCAATCAGTGCACCGCAGGCCCCTCCGATCATTCCTGCCACAAACGGTTTCATGTAACGGATATTGACACCGAAAATCGCAGGCTCGGTGATGCCTAAAAATGCGGACAGCGAAGACGGCAGCGCAAGGGCCTTTACCCTGCTGTTTTTGGTTTTTAATGCCAGAGCAAGCGCCGCTGCACCCTGACCGACATTGGCTGCCGTCGCAATTGGCATCCACGTATTTAATCCGCTTTTTGAAATCAGCCCCGCTTCCAGCGCGCTATACATATGATGTACACCCGCTACAACCGTCGGCGCATAGACCGCGCCGCACAGTGCCGCACCGATTCCAAAGGGAAGCGTAATCAGCCACTGAGCGCCTTCCAGTACACCGTTTTCCACCCAGGAAAAAACAGGTCCAAAAATTGTCAGGGTCAAATACCCAGTTACAAGAACCGTCACAAGCGGTGTCACAAACAGATCGATAATTTCCGGAACGATCTTGTGCAGTTTCTTTTCCAGCATGCTCATAAACCATACTGCGATCACAACCGGAATGACATGTCCCTGATAGCCGACAAGCTCGATCTGATATAACCCAAACCATGCATTCAATTTGGGAATACTTTCTGCATCTACAACACTCCATGCATTCATCAGATCCGGATGAATCATGATCATACCGATAACTGCACCAAGATACAGATTTCCGCCAAATACCTTTGCCGCGCTGATCGCGATCAGGATCGGCAGAAAAACAAATGCCGCATTCGAAAACAGGTGAAGGATCGTATATGTACCGGACTGCTCCATTGCAGGATAAACCTCACAAAATCCTTCCAGAATCCCCACCAGCAGACCGCTCGCTACGATCGCCGGAATGATCGGAATAAATACATCTCCCAGTGTCTTTACTGCACGCCTCCAAAAGCTCGTCTTTATACTTGCTGCCTGTCGGACTTCTTCCCTGGAAGATGCGCTGATGCCCGCAATCTGGATAAATTCGTCGTAAACCTTGTTGACCGTTCCCGTCCCGAAAATAATCTGCAGCTGTCCGGATGCGAAAAAGACACCCTTCACACCGTCGATTGCTTCGATTGCTTCCTTGCTGCACTTGTCATTGTCTCCGATGACCAGACGCAGTCGCGTCGCACAGTGCTCAGCGCTGATGATATTTTTCCTGCCTCCTATGTTGTCACAGATCTGTTGTGCTGTTTTCCTGTAATCCATGGTAACCCCCGCCCTCTGTTTTCACGACATTTTGTAAATTCACGTTTTCGCCAAAAAGAGTATACATCTTTTCAGGCAACTTATACAAGCAGCTCCGACAATCCTTTTTTTAGATTGCCGGAGCTGTCTCTACGTCTTTATGAAATTGAAATCACTCCTCTTCGTCTACAGATTTTGTTTCTGCAACTGTTTCTTCCAAAGTGCTTTGCGCAACATTCTCCCGGATTTTGATATCGCCGTTTTCTGCGGATACCCGGATGACAGCACTGCCGGGTGCCTGTTTTCTGTACTCTGCTGCGTCTCCGTTCTCATTTTCCATCATCTCATATCCCGAAAAATAAATTTTACCATATTCTGTGCGGAGATCATATCCATATGCATCCGCCTTCTGCATTCCGTATATGTTCGTATCCCCGTAACTGTTTTTTACATCCAGCGTGCCCTGCGTTCCTGCAAAAACAGTTACCGAACCATTCTCCGCTTCCAAAGATGCCTGTGCGCTTTCGATACAGCCAATGTTCAGCTCTCCATACAAACCGGTGATTTCTACCTTATTACCGGTCAGATTTCCAGTCTTGATGTCACCGTCTTCGTCGTAAATACTCAGGTCAATTCCGTTCCAGTCCTCCATTTTAATCTCACCATAGCTCGTCTTTACAGAAAGCTTCTCTGCAGAAAGATTCGCTGCAAGATCGATATCCCACGGTGCATCGACCGAAACCTCTTTCAACCTGGCACCCTTCGGCACTGTGATTTTCACATAAGGATCATCCTGCCGCCGTTCTCCTTCTTCTCCCCAGAGCCGGAAATACCACCGATTTCCTTCCTGCGTTTCCCCGAAATCGCCTTCTTTCACTATGAGTGTTCCATTCTCCACCTGGCACACCGGTTCTTCCCGATCGCCTGCCAGAAGATATTCAACACTATAAGAATCGCCTTCCTCCAAAGAAAACTCTCCGTATTTCAGATCCACCTCAATTTTTTCAAACGCTGCCAGCTGCTTCTGTCCGGCATAATCCTGTACCGTCTCCGGGCAAGCTGTTGTCTCTTTCAAATGAATTCCTTCGTTATCCAGATAAAACACCGGGCTTCCTCCCATCGCAATCCCAATGCCAATACAGATACCACCTGCTGCCAACAGACCTGTCGAAATCAGAAGCGTCTTTTTCAATGTTTTATTTTTCATCGCTGTCCGCCTCCTTTTTCTCCAGCAGGTGAAATCCGTTGCTGTCCGTTTCAGCAGCAGATGTGCCCGTCATCTGTTCGCCGGGCGCTGCCTCAGGTTCCGGCTCTGCGCTGCCGGCTTTTTTCTTTCCGCCAACCTTGCTGCGGATCCATAAAATTCCTTTCCAGATCAGCCACACCAGTCCGATCAGCAATGCTGTGCCCAGGATTGCTGAGCCTGTCATCATAAAGCCGCTGCCCAGAATCGCAAAGCCGCTGCCAACCGCATGAAACATCGAAACAATTCCTGTCCCGATGAAAAACAGTCCGCCCAGAAGCAGTGCTGCCAGCACAAGGATCATTCCGATGCCGCAGGCTGCACTGCAGGCCAACAGACCGAGCACGCAGGCACCCAGTGCTACTGCAATGCCGACTGCAGCGGCAAGCAGTCCGAACCCTACCGGGACCACCACCGGCAGGGCACATAATCCGAGGAGGATCACCAGCACGATCTGCCAGGGCTTCCAGTTTGATTTTTGCTGTGTTACAGATTGTTTTGTTTTTGTTTCGTTCATTGCTATTCCTCGCTTTCTCTTTCTGAGTACAAGCATACCGACACAACAAAAAAAGCTCCCGCAAAAACTGTGGAAGCTTTTCCAAAACAATTCTTAAATTTTTCTAAATCGCAGTTTAGCGCGTCGTCCCTCTCTCCTCTGTACGAAAACCCATTTTAATTTCTTTTCCCGCAGGATTTCCATTCATCAGCTCCAGCAAAAGCCGCGCCGCCTCCTGTCCGCTGGTCTGGTAAAAAAAGTGCACGCTGGAAAGCTTCGGCGCAACGATCCGCCCGGAAACCGTGTCGCCCACGCCGGAAATCGCAACCTGCTGCGGAATCCGGATCTGATGCTCCTGCAGCCAGCCAAGCGCGCCGAGCGCTACAGAATCCGTTGCCCCAAATACTGCATCAATCTCCGGATGCCGCTCCCATAAGCGTCCCATTGCCTCATAGCCGTCCTCAACAGAAAAAGCACTTTCCTCATAAAAGCTGTTGTCCCAGTCTATTCCCTTTTCTTCCAGAACATCCAAAAATCCACGGAAACGTTCTTCCCCGGCTGCATGATCTCGCTTCGTCACACCAAGACACGCCGGATGCTTCGCATCCTTTAACATCATACGCGCAGATTCCTTTGCTGCAAGATAATCATCCTGATAGACGCAGCTGTAGCCTTCAAGCTTCTGTCCCAGCACCACGACCGGAACCTGCAGCGCGCGCAGTGCACGCTTGTGCGCCGGTGTGAAAATCGTCCCGATCAGGATAATCCCGTCCACCTGATTTTCGGAAAAGAGCTTTAAATACTCCACTTCCTCGCGTTCCTGGTTTTCCGTGTTTGCCAAAAGCAGCCAGAAGCCCGCCTGCTTTAACTCCTTGCTGATCCCGGAGACCATCCCGCTGATGGATTCGGAATTGATCTTCGGGATGATCACACCGATCTGCTTCGTCTTTTTGGTACGCAGCATCTGTGCCTGCGCAGACGGTTTATAACCGGTCTCCTCGATCACCCTGCGGATCTGCTCCCGCTTTTCTGCACTGACATAGCCATCGTTAAAGTAACGGGAAACGGTGGCCCGGGAGACATTTGCCAACTTTGCAATTTCATTTATGTTCATTTCAAAAAATCCATCCTCAATCTCTGCAGCATTTTTCTTTTGTGAGATTGATCTCAGTATAACATTCCGTCTGAAAATCTGCAAGCAGAATACAGCGCCTTATCCCAACACCTCCCGGTATACGCGCAGCACATTTTCTCCCATGACCTTATCACGCTGTCTGGCGGTAAGCCCTGCCTTTGCAAGCGCATCCTCCAGAACCGGCATTGCGTCTGCGCCCGGGAGCTCTGCATGGGTCCGAATTCCGTCAAAATCGCTGCCCAGTCCCAGGCAGTCCTCTCCGCCGACTTTTATGATATGTGCCGCATGGCGTGCCACGTCTGCAGCTGTGCCCGGATAGTCCTTTTGGGCATTTAAAAAGGACGGACAGAAGTTCAGTCCGGTCACACCGCCTTTTTCTGCCAGCAAACCGATCATGTCGTCCGTTAAATTGCGCACCGCCGGACAGATTGCGCGGGCGTCGGAATGGCTTGCGACAAAGGGACGCTTCGCATGGGACGCCACGTCATAAAAGCCCGCGTCCGACAGATGGGACACATCCACGATCATTCCGAGCCGCTCCATCTCTTCCAGAAATAAAAATCCGAACTCTGTCAGCCCATCCTTCGTGTTCGGAACCGTCCTATCCGGCTTGCCATCCCCGGAAATGCCAAAATTCGGAAAACCGATCTCGTTTGGAAAATTCCAGGTCAGCGTCAACATTCGGACACCTCTGTCATAAAATTCCCGCAGCTTTTCCAGGCTGCCCTGGCACACCGCACCCTCTTCGATTGTCAAAAGCGCGCTTATGCGCCCGTTTTTCTGATTTTCCAAAATGTCGTTATAGCATCTGACCTGACCAATCTGCTCCGGAAACAGTGCCATCTGCCGATCAAAGCAGTCCGCCAGTGTCAGCGCCTGCTGATATGGGTCTTCACAATTTTCTGTACAGACGAACAGTGCAAAATTCTGAAGCAGGTAATCCCCCTGTTTCATCTTATCCAGACGAATATGCAGTCTGTTGTCCTGCAGTGTCCACCCTTTTTCTTTGTTTTCATAAAGTGCTGCGATCGTGTCGCAGTGCATATCAACAACTTTCATAAAATCCTCCATTCCGCAGGCGCTTTGTGCCGAAGGTGTCGCGAGGAAAACGTCCAGTTTGGCTCTGCGATCCCAGCTACTTTGTGATGCCTGCGTCACAAATCGCTGTGTGACGAAAAAACCGGAACACACGTCCTGTGAGCCTATCACATGCGCATATTCCGGTTCTTTTATCTGTCTCTAAAATTCGTCTTATTTCTTCTTTGTATCTGCAGGTGCTTCTGCATCAGCCTTTTCCACCTGTACGATCGCGCTCTTCTGCATCGGAATACGGCAGTTTTTGTTGTTGCCGAACTCAACGATAACGGTATCATCTGTGATGTCGATGATGATTCCGTAGAAGCCGCTGGTGGTCAGAACGCAATCTCCGATCTCCAGAGTAGAAAGCATTGCGCTGGTCTTCTTCTGCTCTTTCTTCTGCGGACGATACAGTACGAGGTAGAAAAATACACCAAAAACTACCACATACATTAAAATAAGCGGAATCATGCTGCCTGCGCTTGCTGACTCAGATGCTGTCAGTAAAATACTCATTTTCTATATTCCTCCTGGTTTATAAAGTAAAACCCTGCCCTGCAGGATTCTCCATGCCCGGTCTCTTTACCGTAGCCTATTTTCCATCATACACAATTCTTTGCATGCCGTCAAGTTTTCGCTTCTTATACGCTGCAAATTCTCCCTTATCCAGCGCATCCCGGATTTCTGTCATCATCGTATTATAGAAATACAGGTTGTGCATGACGCACAGGCGCATGCCCAGCATCTCTTTTGCTTTTAACAGGTGACGGATATAGGCTCTGGAATACCGTCTGCAGACAGGGCATTGACACCCTGGCTCGATGGGCTGCATATCCAGCTCATACTGCGCGTTGAACAGATTAATCTTGCCAAAGTTTGTATATAAATGTCCGTGACGTCCGTTTCTGGTGGGATATACGCAGTCAAAAAAGTCCACGCCGCGTTCCACTGCCTCCAAAATATTTGCAGGTGTACCGACTCCCATCAGATAGGTCGGTTTGTCCACGGGCAAATAGGGAACTGTCTCTTCCAGAATATGATACATTTCCTCATGGGTCTCACCGACTGCAAGACCGCCGACCGCATAACCGTCCAGATCCAGGTCTGTAATCCGTTTGGCATGCTCTATTCGGATATCCGAGTAAATTGCACCCTGGTTAATGCCGAACAAAAGCTGCTGCTTATTGATCGTATCGTCCAGGCTGTTCAGGCGAGCCATCTCTTTTTTGCAGCGCTCCAGCCATCTTGTCGTCCGGTCTACGGAAGGCTGCACGTAGCTTCTCTCCGCTTTTGCAGGCGCACACTCATCGAATGCCATTGCAATGGTAGATGCGAGATTGGACTGAATCCGCATACTCTCTTCCGGTCCCATGAAGATCTTATGCCCGTCGATATGGCAGCGGAAGGTTACCCCCTCCTCTTTGATCTTCCGCAGA
>ULXC01030610.1_pt1 | contig 9877 bp, 9 predicted proteins | sample 1960721 | NCBI WGS metagenome assembly ULXC01 (sample SAMEA4835822, study PRJEB28245) | human gut metagenome | biome: gut microbiome; material: fecal sample | place: Denmark | collected 2008
CGAACGCGAGATTGAGCGCATTGAAAAGGAAGCGGGCATTCCCGTCGGCACAACAGGCATGATGGCGGCTATTGAGTCTGCAAACGGCGTGCTGAATGCGGCGTCGATTGCAAAAGCGAGCGATCGCCTTATCGGAATCGCTCTCGGTGCGGAGGATTATGTCACCGACCTTAAAACCACCCGTTCGGACGGCATTGAGCTGCTTTTTGCCCGCAGCATGATACTCAATGCGGCAAGGGCAGCGGGCATTGCCGCACTGGACACGGTTTATTCCGACGTGAACAACGAAGAAGGCTTTGTTGCGGAAGCAACGATAATCAAAAAACTGGGATTTGACGGCAAATCCATTATCAACCCGCGCCAGATTGAGCCGCTGCACAAGGTCTTTATGCCGAGCGAAAAGGATCTTAACAAAGCGCGCGCAATAATGGATGCGATCGCCGAAGCGAACGCACGCGGCAGCGGCGTTGCAAGCCTTAAGGGTAAGATGATAGACAAACCCGTTGTCATTCGCGCTCAGCGGCTGCTTGACCTGTATGAGGCGGGACGCAGAATCGATGAAGTGGAGGATTGACAGAAATGAGCTTTGATATCAACAAAATTCCGCATATAAACGAAATTGCGAACAACGGAAGTTTTAACGGCGCACGCAGCAAAAATACCGAAACCTTTCAGCAGCGCTGCATGGATTGCAACAAGATAGTTCCTTCCCTTGAGGAGGCAATAAAAAAATCCGGACTTCGCGACGGGATGACGATAAGTTTTCATCACCATTTCCGCAACGGTGACCATATCATTAACAATGTTCTTGATAAACTTGCGGAGATGGGGTTCAAAAACCTGACGCTTGCGGCGTCGTCGCTTTCGGCTGTTCATGCGCCGCTGATTGAACACATCCGCTCCGGACTTATCACTCACATTGAAACTTCCGGCCTGCGCGGAGAACTTGCGGAGCAGATTTCACGCGGGTTGATGGATTTTCCGGTTGTTTTCCGTTCTCATGGCGGAAGGGCATCCGCAATCCGTTCCGGTGAGCTGCACATTGATGTTGCTTTTTTGGGTGCGCCCTCGTGCGATCCCTACGGCAACGCAAACGGGTACAGCAGGGATGATGACGACGGCATTTCATGCGGGTCGTTGGGTTATGCAAGAACGGATGCGGAGTTTGCGGATAAGGTTATTATCATAACAAACAACATCGTTTCCTATCCCAATGCACCGTGGGCAATTCCGGAACACGATGTTGATTACGTTGTTCGTGTTGACGATATCGGCGATCCCAAGGGCATCATGAGCGGTGCAACGCGGTACACAAAGGATCCTAAGGAGCTGCTGATCGCAAAAACGGCTGCAAATGTTGTTGAAGCGGCGGGTTATCTTTACGATGGCTTTTCAATGCAGATGGGTTCCGGCGGTGCATCGCTTGCAACGGCGCGATTCATCCGCCAAAAAATGCTGGACAAGGGCATTCACTGTCGTTTCGCTCTCGGCGGAATCACGGGGCAGATCACGGCAATGCATGAAGAAGGGTTGATAGATCGCATTCTTGATGTTCAGTCGTTTGACCTTGATGCGGCAAAATCGCTGAAGAACAACCATTTTCATCATCAGATAAGCGCAACGTATTATGCAAGCCATCTTGTTGCAACGGCAGCGGAACAGCTGGATTTTGTTATTCTTTCCGCGCTTGAAATTGACACTGATTTCAACGTGAATGTTCTCACAGGTTCCGACGGCGTGATTCGCGGGGCGATCGGAGGGCATCCCGACACGGCGGAGAGCGCGAGCCTTGCTGTTATTGTTGCGCCCCTTGTGCGCGGCAGAATTCCGACGGTTGTTGAACATGTCGGCACGGTCGTCACTCCGGGCAGCGTTATTGATGTCCTCGTTACGGACAGGGGCATTGCAGTGAACCCGAATCGCCCGGATTTGAAGGAGAAACTTGAAAAATTCGGCCTTTATGTGTTCGATATTCATGCCCTGCAAAAAAAGGCGGAGGAGCTTGTCGGTGTTCCGGAACCGATTCGCTACAAGGAACGAATCGTCGGCGTTGCAATGTATCGCGACAACACGGTCATTGACGTAATTCGTCAGATAGACGAATAAAAACGGGGAATATGCGGCGGCTTAACTGCCGAATAACCGTATTGACCTGATAATCAAAAAACAACCGGCGGTATCCAAACTGCGGAGCCGCCGGTTGTTTGTTTTTTATAATTGAATCCCGAACAATTTTAAACCCGTGGTGTTTTATGCGTCCTGAGCCAATCGGAACATCATGTCAACGGCGGGCTCGATTATTTCATCGTTAAAATCATATTCGCGGGTATGGAGCTTTGCATGACGGGTGCCGCATCCGATATAGAACAATGCGCCGCTTGTGAGCTTTGTGTAGCAGCCGAAATCTTCGGAACTTCTGAACGGTTCATCCCATAGTGCTTCCGGAAGTCCGCATTCAAGCCGCGCTTTGCGGACGGCGGCAACGGCATCGGGCGTGTTGCGCGTTTCGGGAAAGGAGTCGCGATATTGAACTTCAACATTTGTTATGCCATCCTGCCGCGCATACGCGCGGGCCCGCGCGCAGATCTCGGCATCCAGTGCATCCAGCTCGGATTCAAATTCGGCGCGTATTGTCAGCATAAGCTGTCCGAAGCCCGCATTCGTGCCGAAAGCTTCCTCGCCTATGCGCACGCAAACGACCGTTGCCATAACAATGCCGCGATGATCCTCCCTTGCTGTCAGTTCGGGAATATCAATTATCAGCTTTGATATTGCACGGGCGGGATTATGCCCGTTTTCGGGTTGAGAAGCGTGTGAGCTTTTTCCGAAAAAACTCAGCACAAGCCCGCGTGAGGCAAATGCCGCCGTGCCGTCGTGCACCGCGACCGAACCTGCGGGAAATCCCGGCATATTGTGCCAGCCGAAAATAATGTCCGGTTTTTCATCCGTTATCATCTTTTGGCAGACGGGAGCACCGCAGCCTGTCTCCTCCGCATGTTGGAAAAGAAAGAGAATATCGCTGCGGCAGCCATGGCGGTCAATTTCCGCCGCAAGTGCGCAAAGCGCGGCGCTGTGGCCGTCGTGTCCGCATTTATGCGCAACGCCGCGGTTTTCGGAAGCATAGGGGAGCGCGGGGTCATCCTCGATCGGAAGCGCGTCAAAATCCGCACGGAATGCAATTCGGCGTGTCGGGGCGGACTCCGTTCGGGCATTCAAAGGAGCCTTGTATACGGCATAGAACCATGCACCCATATCATGCAGCTCAAGCGAAGTGTGCGTGCGGAGAAAATCAATGAGCATTGCTTTTGTTTGTTTTTCCTGCCCGGAAAGCTCCGCGCAGCGGTGAAGCCGATGCCGAAGTACGACGGCAGCTTTAAGAATATCTTTATCCATTGCGGAAACACCTCAATGTTGAATAATATCTGTCGGAAACAGAAAATCCGTTTCGGAAACGGGACATAAACCCCATGCCTGTTTCGGCAGAAATAATTATACTCCCGAAAGAACGGGAAGTAAACCACGGATTTGCTTCACCCGTGCGTATTTCCGCACATGCGGGTATTGTGGTTTTTGCGGAAAAGTGGTATTATTATAATGGAAAGGCAGTACTGTGCGGAAAGAGGGCTTATATAAACGGTTTCCTCGGGAACAACAGATATTTCGGGTGACGGTTAATGATTATTTTGGGCATTGATCCCGGGTATGCGATACTCGGTTACGGTGCGGTTGAAGCCGAACGCGGCAAGATTCGCGTTATTGATTACGGGGTTGTTGAAACAACTCCGAAAATGACCTTTCCCGAGAGGTTGGAGCGGCTCTATGCGGGCACAAAACTCCTGCTTGAACGTTATCGCCCCGATCATGTTGCGTTTGAGGAGCTTTTTTTCTATCGCAACACAACAACGGCATTGCAGGTTGCGGCGGCAAGGGGCGTTGCAATAACGGCCGCCCAGCAGGCGGGACTCCCGCTCTATGAATATACCCCGATGCAGATTAAGCAAAGCGTCACCGGGGACGGCCATGCGGACAAGCTGCAAATGCAGACAATGGTCAAGCTTCTTTTAAAACTGCAAAAGATACCGAAGCCCGATGATGCCGCCGATGCGCTCGGCGCGGCACTCTGCCATGCGAACGCGCTCGGACCGATGGTTGAACAATTCCGCATCAAATAACTGACGTTTTTTTGCAGGGAGCAAAAATATGTACGCACATATAAAGGGCAATGTAGAAGAAATTTATGCCGACAGAGTCGTTATCGAGGCGGCGGGTGTCGGGTATGAGCTTGTTTGCAGCAAAATGACGCTGAAAAGACTGTGCGAGGGCAAAACCGCAAAGCTGTTTGTGCATTTTCATCTTTCGCAGGACAGCGTCGCGCTGTACGGTTTTTTTGGTGCAGAGGAACGGGCAATGTTCCGAAAGCTCATAAGCGTTTCGCGAATCGGTCCGAAGGTTGCACTTGCGGTGCTGTCGGTGCTGACTCCGTCGGATGTTGCGCTTGCGGTGCTGACCGATAACACGGCTGCTTTTGACGGAGTTGTCGGCATGGGCAAAAAAACGGCGGCGCGTGTGATTCTTGAACTGAAAGAAAAGGTCGATGCGGCGGAAACGGCGGCTGCTTCCGCAGGGGGTGCCGCAAACACGGCGCAGGATAACGGAATGCGTGCCGAAGCGGTTGCAGCATTGGTTGCGCTCGGTTATGACGGTGCAAGTGCGGGCAGGGCGGTGGCATCCGTCCCGGATTGCGATCGCGTTGAGGATATGATAATGCAGGCATTGCGTGCAACGACTAAATAAATTTTTCACGCCGAAGCGGAAGATTCACCGAAAAAGCGGGTCCGCTGCGGAACACAAAAAGATTTGACGGATGCTTTTGCGGAAGTCGGATTTAACGGAGTGACGGGATTTAAATGGATGACGACAGGCTCATAACTTCATCAATGCTTGCGGAGGATGAAAACTGCGAATTCAGTCTGCGCCCGCGTTTTCTTGCGGAATACATCGGGCAGGGCAACGTTAAGGAACATATCGGAGTTTATATCCATGCCGCAAAACTGCGCGGAGAGGCGTTGGATCACACCCTGCTTTACGGCCCGCCGGGTCTTGGAAAAACGACGCTTGCGGCAATAATCGCAAACGAGATGGGCGGCAATCTGCGCATCACGAGCGGCCCCGCAATAACTCATGCGGGGGATCTTGCGGCATTGCTTTCAAACCTTGCCGAAGGCGATGTGCTTTTTATTGACGAGATTCACCGATTGAATGCAAACGTTGAGGAGATTCTTTACCCCGCAATGGAGGATTTTGCATACGACATAATCATCGGCAAGGGACCGTCCGCCAGGTCGCTGCGGCTTGAACTGCCGAAATTCACCCTTGTGGGTGCAACAACGCGAATGGGGCTTTTGACCGCGCCGCTTCGCGACAGATTCGGAATAAAGGAACAGCTTGAGCTTTACACGCCTGAGGACTTGAAAGAAATCGTTGTTCGCAGCGCGTGCATACTCGATATTGAAATAACGGAGGACGGCGCACTTGAAATTGCATCGCGTTCAAGAGGAACCCCGCGAATCGCAAACAGGCTTTTGCGGCGTGTCCGCGACTTTGCACAGGTTCGCGCAAACGGTATTATTGACCTTGAAACGGCAAAAAAAGGGCTTGATATGCTTGCGATAGACGAACTCGGGCTTGACGCCGTTGACAGAAACATGCTGACGGCAATGATTGTGAAATTCGGCGGAAGACCTGTCGGATTGGATACAATTGCGGCGGCAACCGGTGAGGATGCTTCCACGATTGAGGATGTTTACGAACCGTATCTGCTGAGGCTCGGTTTCATTGCGCGTACGCCGCGCGGGCGGGTATTGCTTCCGGCGGGGTATTCGCACATGGGCTATGCTCCGCCGCAGGATTCAAACGGGCAGACTTCATTCATTTGAAAGGATTCTAAGGACTTTTCAGCTGAGTTGTGCCGGTTTTTTCCGTTCGGAAGCGAACGGAGACAGAAATAATAATGGAGGGCTACACAATGATGAGCAAAAAAACAAAGGCGATGGAGCAGCAGCTCACCCAACTTGCGCAGGAAAACGATGCGCTGCGCGCACAGCTTGCGGCAGCGGGTGTTGAAATTGAAAACGTTAAAAGCGAGCTTGCAAAAACCGTCGGCGAACGCGACAGGTTCAGAAACGAATTGAACGGCGCACAGCTCGATTTGAGCAACGCCAAACGCCGCTTGGACGATTTCAGGCTGCGTCAGGAAGCAATTGTGAACGCTCTTACCGAAGCGCATAACACGCGTGAACGCATATTAAAAGAAGCAAATGCAAATGCGGACAGAATCGACGCCGAAGCGAAGCAGCGCAAAACGGATATCCTGAACAAAGCGCAGGCGGCACTTGAAAGCGCAAAAAAAGAAGCGGCTCAGCTGATTGCGGATGCAAAACGGGATGCCGCCGGCATTCGCGATGCCGCACAGAAGGACGCACAGCAGGTTACGGACACCGCCCTTGACGAGGCAACGGAGTTGATCACAGGCGCAAAAGCCGATGCCGAAACGATGATGGACGAAGCACAGGCTGCGGTTGATGAAAAACAGGCGCAGGTGGACGAGCTGAACTTTTCACTGAGCGAAAAGGCAAGGCTTGCGCTTGAACAGGCACGGAAATATGCGCAGATAATGGAATCCCTTGCCGAATTGAATTTCGAAACGGCGGTTGAAGCACGATATGCGGAAAAATCCGCCCCCGCCGCGGCAGAGCCCGAGAACAGCGGTGAATGCGCGGATGATGCCGATGAAACTTCACTGAGCGAAACAAATCCGGACGCAGCGGATTCGAACGAAATGGATTTGAACGAAGCGAAGCAAGGCACAGAGAGCATAAGGGGCACCGGCGGTGCGGAAGCAATGCCTCCGTGCGGCCGCGAAAAAACATGCTGCTCCTGCGATAATGCGGAAGCGGTGTCGGATCCGGAAGCGCCGGATGCGGATGTTTGCGGACAGGAAAACACGGAACTGCCTAAAGAAACGGAAGATTCAAATCCCGAAACAACGGATGAACCGAAAGAGCAGGCCGTCCGCTCCGCAACGGAAAACGGAGAGCCGGAGAGTCAAACAGGTGCGGAAGGTGAAGCGGAAGACAAACCCGAAACGGCAGATCCTGCGGATGACTGTGATGAGCAAATCAAAACATCGGAAGAATCCGAAAAATCGATGAAGAACGAGAACGGCAAACACACAAAATCGGTCGAGTCGGAATTTCCGGAAGAATACAGCAGCGCGGCATCGCTGATGCGAAGCATTTATTCTATTGAAGGCAGGGATATCCCCGAGGAGGCGGATGATGAAGGCGAGCTGTACGATATCGGCGAAGGGACACCGCTCACGATTCATCAGGATGAGGAGAGCGGCGAGGAAACATTCTCTTTGCCCGTTGATCCGGATTTGCGCGATATCTTAAGAGATATAATGAAGAAATAATGCGTCTTCGGCTGAAAACATGTGTGAAAGATAAAAAGTATGAATATTCTTGTTGTTAATGATGACGGATATACCGCGCCCGGCATTGCCGCGCTGGTTCGGGAATTGCGCAAAGAGCATGATGTGTTCGTTTGCGCACCGAAGGAAAATCAGAGTGCGGTCGGGCACGGGTTGACTTTGAGAAGACTGCTGCATGCGGAAAAGGTTACGGTATTTGACGATGATGCAAAAAACTCCGAACGGGAATTGAAACCCGTAACCGCATTTTGGGTTGACGGCACACCCGCGGATTGTGTGCGCGTTGCACTCGGCAACCTTTCCGCTGAGCCGGATATTGTGATTTCCGGAATCAATCAGGCTCCGAACCTTGGCACGGATGTGCTGTATTCCGGCACCGTTTCCGCTGCGGAGGAGGCGGCAATGCTCGGTTACCGCGCCGTTGCGGTTTCAAGAGATACGCTCGGAACGGACTATTTTGATGATGCGGCGGTTCACTTTTGCAGCAATATTGACCTGTTCATTGGCTGCTTAACGGAAAGCCACAGGCTTTTGAATGTGAACTATCCCTATCTGCCTGCGAATGAATATCGCGGAATACGGGTCGGGTATCTTGCAGAGCAGATATATCCGATTGCCTATATCGAAATAAAGGACGAAAACGGAAGCATCGGCTACAAAACTCCGAGCAACAAGCTGACAAGCTGCGCCGAGCATGACACGACGGATGAAAAATTCGTTCGTGACGGATTCATCGCCGTGACTCCGCTAAAGTACGATATAACGGATTACGAACGGCTTGAGCAGATCGCGGCATTTGCGGAAAGAACTTATTAAACGGCAATTTTTTGCAGGTTTAAAAGTGAACCCATGGTTTAATATGCGGGATAAAGAGGGCGGATTATGAAAATCGGAGTTATCGGAGCGGGCGCGGCAGGGCTTATTGCGGGCGCATTTGCGGCAAAAGGCGGCGCAAGTGTCGATATTATCGACAGAAACGAAAAAACGGGCAAAAAACTCTTTCTTACGGGAAAGGGCAGGTGCAACATCACCAATTCTGCCGATATCGATGCATTTCTGAAGAACGTGCCGCATAACGGCAGGTTCCTTTACAGCGCGTTTGACGGATTTTTTAACGACGACATAATTGAACTGATAAACTCCTGCGGCGTTCGCACGAAACTTGAACGCGGCGGAAGATATTTTCCCGAGAGCGATAAGTCAAGCGATGTTATTCGCGCATTGCAGACCAATGCGGTGAGATGCGGAGCGAACATTGTGCTTAATTCACGGGTATCAAGCGTTTCAAAGACGGAGGACGGAGGGTTTCGGCTCTGCTTTGAAAACGGACAGAAAAAATATTACGATAAAGTAATCATTGCAACGGGCGGTGCAAGCTATCCTTCAACGGGTTCAACCGGGGACGGCTACAGCTTTGCAGAGAGTCTCGGTCACACCGTTGCCGCACCGAAGCCGTCGCTCATACCGCTTGTTGCGAACGAGGCATGGGCGGGCGATTTGATGGGGCTTTCGCTCAAAAATGTTGTTCTGCGCGCATATGCACCCGAAAAGAGTAAAAAAACAAAATCCGGCGAGCCATTTCCCGGGAAATATTCCGCAAATGAATCCGGAAATGCCGAGAAAGGCGGATATGCCTGCTCTGCGGCGGAGAATACGGCAAAAATCGAGAAGAAGCAAAAAAAGCGCAAGCCCGTTTATGAAGAACTCGGGGAGATGCTGTTCACTCATTTCGGTGTTTCGGGCCCGCTTGTGCTCAGCGCAAGCAGCTATCTTGCGGATTCGCCCAACGGTGCATTGCTTGAAATTGACCTTAAGCCCGGATTGACAGCAGAGCAGCTTGATCTCCGCATTCTGCGGGATTTTGAAAAATATAAGCATAAACAGGTGCAGAATGCAATGTGCGATCTGCTTCCGCAAAGGCTTATCGATGCGGTTTTGCATGTTGCGGGTGTTGATGCCGAAATCACGGTGGATAACCTGACTCGTGAACAGCGGGGGGCAATTGTTCGAACCCTCAAATGCCTGCCGCTGACGGTGCGCGCGGCACGTCCCGTTGAAGAAGCGATAATCACGCGCGGCGGTGTGCTGATTAAAGAGATTAATCCGTCAACAATGGAGTCGCGAATTGTGCCCGGGTTGTATTTTGCAGGGGAAGTTATCGATGTTGATGCCTGTACGGGCGGATTCAATCTTCAGATCGCATGGTCAACCGGCTGTGCGGCGGGCAGAGCGGCGGCGGAAGCTCTTTAAACATATCCAACGCAAAACATTGCTTTAAAAACACTGAAAACGGAGAAAAATATATGGCTGCGGAACGAAGTGAATTTGCAAATTCGGAAAATACGGGAAACATCAGCATTGCGATAGACGGGCCCGCGGGCGCGG
>ULXC01051128.1_pt1 | contig 9766 bp, 7 predicted proteins | sample 1960721 | NCBI WGS metagenome assembly ULXC01 (sample SAMEA4835822, study PRJEB28245) | human gut metagenome | biome: gut microbiome; material: fecal sample | place: Denmark | collected 2008
TAACTAATCTTTTATCATTCAAATTATTTATCGCTTTACTATCTTTAACGCTATTTTCTATAAGTTGTAGTAATGAAGGAACAACGGGAGGCGATACTGGAGGAAATTATAACTATTTCTCCGTAAGCGAAGATTGGAACAACTCTAAAGACATAACGCTTGCTAATTCGTCAGTTAGCACGGCGGGAACTGTAGGGTTTAATGTTTACGGTTCTACGAGCTACTCATTTTCAATCGAAAGAGTAGACAGCGGTTCAAATCCATTGATTTTAGACGCGTCAGATTTCAGTTATACCGAATCGACTAAAAAATTAACTTTGTCGTATTCTGGTTTAAACAAAATATCAAGCGCAAGTTTAACCGCTAAACAAAAATATCAATACACGATAACATTTAAATTCACGGATTATATTTCTGAAGACACAAAGAATCTTGATGTTAAAGTAAATTTAATCAAAGCCCAAATTATAACCAAAACGGATATAGAAAATATGATGAAAAATGTAAAAAGTTCAGATGGTATATATGGTAGCCAAAATAATGGCGAAATAGTTTTTGGGGATGGTGGGAAAACTACATTTGATTTTAAAACCAAAACTTTCTCTCGCTCCAATCCTAATTTTTCTGCAACTGGAACTACAACAACCACTTCAACTGTAACTCATACTGCAAGCAGCAAAACATCTGTATTAGCAGCCGCTATAGGAGGAACTACACAATTTAAAGAATATTTTGGAAGTAGTAGTTATAGTTGGGTTTCTGATATAGATTATAATTCTACTCCGCCAACAATTAGCAGTAAGGATTGCACTTTCACCTTGAAATTTAAAAAATTAAATAGCGGTTATGCATTATCGAGCGAGGTTGCTCATTTAATGACTTCAGGATTAACCATTAAATTAACTTTACCCGAAAAAGCCAGCTGGAAATAAAGATTAATTTATATTGATAAGATAGTGATAGTTAAAAGGCATCGTATTTTATTACGGTGTCTTTTTTTATTTTGATTTGTCCTCGTAATGACAATTTATTTTTTCGTCATTGCAAAAATATTTATACCCGAAGCAATACACTATTAATATAATATATTTCGTTATTACAAATTAAAGTTTCAATAAACCTATAAAAATTTTATTTAGTATAAACCCTACCGTTATGTTTAGCTTTTATCTTTAATACAGTTTCACTAATCATATTAACAGCCTCCATTATATCTGCAAATACTTCAGGCTTGATAGATTGCGCTCCATCACATAATGCATGCTCAGGGTCGTTATGAACCTCTATTATCATTCCGTCAGCTCCCGCAGATAACGCCGCCAAAGTCAAAGGCATCGCCATCCAAGATTTTCCGCTCGCATGAGACGGGTCGCCTATTACAGGTAAATGACTTACTCGCTTTATCATTGGAATCGCGCTAACATCAAAAGTATTTCTAGTATAATTTTCAAATGTCCTTATTCCTCGCTCACATAAAACTACATCGCTATTGCCTTTATCTAAAATATATTCGGCGCTCATTAACCATTCTTCCATAGTATTTGCAAGTCCTCTTTTTAATAAAATCGGTTTTTTTAATTTTCCAACTTCTTTTAATAATTCAAAGTTTTGCATATTTCTTGCTCCAATTTGAATCATATCTACCGTATTATCAAATTCTTCCAAATGCCTAATTGAAACGATTTCGCTTACTATTGGAATTCCAACTTCTTCTTTAGCAAGTTTTAAAATTTTAAGTCCGTCCAAAGCCAAACCTTGAAAAGCATAAGGTGAAGTTCTAGGTTTGAAAGCTCCTCCTCTTAAAATTGAAGCTCCAGCCAATTTAACGCTTTTAGCGATATTAATAACTTGCTCTTCGCTTTCAACAGAACAAGGTCCTGCGATAATAACGGGTTTATTTTCTCCGATTTTAACTCCCGAAACATTGACAATAGTGTCTTCTTTTTTGAAGGCTCTATTTGCTCTTTTAAATGGCTCTTGAACTTTTAAAACTCTCGCAACTCCTGGCAAAGTGGATATTAACTCTCTGTCTACTTTTGAAGTATCTCCGACTATGCCGATAACCGTGCAATCGACTCCGACAATTTTATTTGTTCCAAGTCCCGCGTTAATTAATCTTTCGGTAATATTGTTTATATATTCCTCTTTTGCGTTTGGTTTCATTACTACTATCATAATTATCTCCTTAATTAGTAAGTTTAATTAAAATTTAATTATATTTTGTTTTAATAATAAAGTCTATAAGAATATAATAATTAATTATTCAACGGTAACGCTTTTTGCTAGATTTCTTGGTTTGTCGACATCGCAACCTCTGATAACGGCGGTATGATAAGCGAGTAATTGTAAAGCGACTATTGAAGCGATAGGCATAAACATATCTTCAATATTTGGCAAATATATTATTTTATCGTAAGCGTCTTTGTCTATATTCATTCCTTTTTTAGCGAATAATAAAACTTTAGCTCCTCTTGAAACAACTTCTTTTATATTGCTTATCATTTTATTTAAAATTTTTTCTTGAATAGCCAAAGCTACTACAGAAGTTCCTTCGGTTATTAAAGATATTACTCCATGTTTAAGCTCGCCTCCAGCATAAGCCTCGCAATGAATATAGCTAATCTCTTTCATTTTTAAAGCGCCTTCCATAACCTGATAATAATCTAAATCTCTTCCCATAAAAAATATGCTATTAACTTCTTTATAATCTACGCAAATATTTTTTATTTCATCGCTCATATCAAGCAAATCGTTTATAGAATCAATCGCGTTAAGCATATTTCTTATAAGAATTTTTATTTCTTTTTCGTTTTTTAATTTTCGCGCCAAAGATATTTTAAAAGTTATTAAATACATTATAGCAACTTGAACGGAATAAGCTTTTGTTGAAGCTACAGATATTTCAGGTCCCGCGTAAGTATAAATAACATAATCGGCGGCTCGCGCTATTGAAGAGCCGTTTACATTTACTATCTCCAAACTTTTGCATCCTCGCTCTTTAACCAAATTTAAAGCGGCTAAAGTATCGGCGGTTTCTCCCGACTGCGAAATAAATATTGCAAGAGTTTTATCGGTTATAATAGGATTTTTATATCTAAACTCCGAAGCAATTTCGCATTCTACGGGAATTCTGCAATTATCTTCAATCAATCTTTTTCCAATCATTGCCGCATGCATTGCAGTTCCGCAGCCTACAATATAAACTCTTTCAAAATATTTCCAAAAATTTTCGTCTAATATATTATCTCTTTTGAAGTCGGGAATTCCATGCACAATTCTTGGCTCTATTGTGTCTAAAATCGCTTTAGGCTGTTCGTAAATTTCTTTAATCATAAAATGCTCATATCCCGATTTTTCAGCCTGTTCTAAAGTCCAATTAGCTTCGTTTACTTTTGCATTTACTTCTTTCAAATCTTTATCGTAAATAATAACTTTATCTTTTTGTAATTCTGCAATATTTTCTTCGTCTATTAAAATATATTTATTCGTGTATTTTAATATCGCGGGAATATCTGACGCTATAAAATTTTCGTTTTTACCCAAAGCTACAATAAGAGGTGCGCATTTTCTTATAGCGTAAACTTTATCAAGTTTGTCTTTAAAAATAATTGCAAAAGCGTAAGAACCTTCTATAATCTCAATCGCTTTTTTTATGGCAAGCAAAGGATTTCCATTATATAAATAATCTATCAAATTTGCAGCGACTTCCGTGTCGGTTTCTGAGATAAATTTATAACCTTTATTTATAAGATTATTTTTTATGTCTTTATAATTTTCTATTATTCCGTTATGAACCAAAGAAAGCCTCGCTGTAGAATGAGGATGAGCGTTAATATCGGAAGGCGCTCCATGTGTCGCCCATCTTGTATGTCCTATTCCAATATTTGATTCTATTTTTTTATTTTTATCTATAATATTTTGTAAGTTTTCAATTTTTCCTTCCGATTTGAAAGTTATTATATTATCGTTTTCAACTATTGAAATTCCCGCCGAATCGTATCCTCTGTATTCCAAAGAATAGAGTCCATTCATTAGAATATCAACAGAATTATTTTCTCCGACATAGCCGACTATACCGCACATAAAAAATCCTTAAATAATAGAGTCTTGTTTTATCAATTTGCATTTTTTAACAGTCTAAAATTATAAATTAAAAATCTAAAAATACAATACGGCTTAATAATATATAAATAAATTTGAGTTAATAAAATCATTATAATTCTATTTAAATTTATATTTTTTATGCTAATATATAAATAATAAAAACATAGGATTAATTTAAATGAATAAATTTAATAAATATTTTTTAATGAATGAAAAAGATATTTTAGAATACGCTAAAGAAAAATTTAAATATTTTAATTCTAAAGATACGATTTGCAATGAAATTGGAGATGGAAATTTAAATTATGTTTATAGAGTTAAAAATAATAAAAAATCCGTTATAATAAAACAAGCGGGAGTTCATGCAAGAAGCAATTCTTCGGGTAGAATTTTAGATATTAACAGAAATAAAAGAGAAGCTGAAATTTTAACTTATTACGGAAAAAAAATCCCAAAACTTGCACCTAAAATTTTTTATATAGACGAAACGATGAAACTTTTTATAATGGAAGATTTGAAAGATTGCATTATATTAAGAGACGCTTTGATTAAAGGAAAAATTCTTTATCATCTGCCCGAACAGATAACCGATTTTATAATAGAAACTACTTTATCAACCGCCGATTTTTTTACAGATGCATTTTCTAAAAAAAACGAAGTTATAAAATATACTAATAAAGAATTATGTAAAATAAGCGAGGAGTTGGTTTTTACAGAGCCTTTTTTTAATTTGCTTAAAGAAAATGTTTTTTCAAAAAGATTAAAAAAATATGTTGAAAAAGAATTTTATAAAAATAAAAAATTGCAATTTGAAGCTGCAAAATTAAAATACGAGTTTATGAATAATCCTCAAGCTTTGATACATGGCGATTTGCATACGGGTTCTATTTTTACAAACGACAAATATATTAAAGTTATGGATTGCGAATTTGCATTTTATGGACCGATTGGCTACGACTTGGGAACTTTAATTGCAAATCTTATTTTTTCTTATGTTTATCATTTGAATATTACGAATAATAAAAAATTTATGCGTTTTATTTATAATGCGATAAACGATATAATAAAATTATTCAAAAAGAAATTTTTAATTAAATTTAAAAAAGACATTAAAGACACTTCGGCAAAAAACGAAGAGTTTAAAAAATATTATCTTGATAATGTTTTAAAATATTCTTTCGGAATTTGCGGACTTGAAATAATAAGAAGAACAACAGGTTGTGCGAGAGTTAAAGAAATAGAATCCGTTTCTGACGAAAAAAAGAGAGCCGACATTGAATATAGTTTGCTCAAAATTGGAAAAGAAGTTATAATGCAAAGAGAGAAATTAATAAAAGTTGCAGATTTTATGAAGTTTATATACTTGGCGCTTCAGCTTGGTTAAAGACTTTTGACTACAAATATATAAATAAATTGTCAATTATACATTTTGAATAAAAATAAATTTTTAAAATAGTTTTGAAATTAATTTTTTATCTATTTTTTAAGGAGAAAATTATGCAAAAGAAAACTACAAAAGAAACGGTTGAAAATATAGTTTGGAAGGCATGCGACACTTTTAGAGGCTCAATAGATTCTTCGCTTTATAAAGATTATATTTTAAGTATGCTTTTTGTAAAATATTTATCGGACTTTGCAAAAGAAAAAATAAAAGAACTTGAAAGCAAATATTCGGGCGATAAACTTAAAAGACGACTTGAAAGAATGAATTATAAAATAAGCAAAGATGCAAGTTTTGAATATTTATTAAAAAATAAGGAAGCGCCGAATATTGGCGAGATAATAAATACGGCTTTAAGAAAAATTGAAAAAGATAATCCTCAAAAATTTGACGGCATTTTTAATAATATAGATTTTAACGATTCTAATAAATTTGGCGAGACAAAAACAAGAAATGCAATTTTAAAACATTTACTTGAAGACTTTAGCGACAGCGAACTTGATTTAAGCCCGAGCGCTCTTCAAAATAACGATGTAATGGGAGACGCTTACGAATATTTAATTTCAAATTTTGCTTCGGATGCGGGAAAGAAAGGCGGAGAATTTTTTACGCCTCCCGAAGTTTCAACTCTTATTGCAAAAATAGTTAGCGATAGAACGGGAGTAAAAATTTACGACCCGACTTGCGGCAGCGGTTCGCTTTTGATTAAAGTTAATAAAGAAATTGGAAGAGAAAATTGCACAATATACGGACAAGAGAAAAATAGCCAAACATTTGCTTTATGCAGAATGAATATGTATTTGCATGAAATTGGAGACGAAGCAAAAATTGAATGGGGCGATACGATTAAAGAGCCTAAATTTACGGACAAAGGCGAGCTATCTAAATTTGATATTGTGGTTGCAAATCCGCCTTTTAGTTTAGATAAATGGGGAGAGGAAATTGCATTAAACGATAAATATAATAGATTTGAATTTGGAGTTCCGCCGAAAAGTAAAGGCGATTTGGCTTTTTTACTTCATATGATAAACTCAATGAAAGAAAACGGAATAACCGCGGTAGTAATGCCACATGGAGTTTTATTTAGAGAGGCAGGCGAGGGATTTATAAGAGAGAAAATTATTGAAAATAATTTAATAGATACGATTATAGGACTTCCGCCAAATTTATTTTATGGAACTTCAATTCCAGCTTGCATAATCGTTTTGAAAAATAACAGAAAAAATAAAGATATATTTTTTATTGACGCTAGCGAAGAATACGATAAAGGCAAACGACAAAATAAATTAAGAGAAGAAGATATTTCAAAAATATTAACGGCTTATAGAAAGCGAAAAGATATATTGAAATATTGCCGAGCGGTTAGTTTTGAAGAAATTGCAGAAAACGATTATAACTTGAATATAGTAAGATATATAGATACATTTGAGGGCTATGAAAATGTAGATTTAAGAATTTCAAAAGTAGAACTTAAAAAATTGCAAATTGAAAGAGTAAAATTAGAAAGCGAAGCCGAAATTATTTTTGATAAGATTGTAATTTAAGAATTTTTGCTAAATTTTCTAAAAGCCTGAATAGTTTGAACAGAACCATACCAAAAAGCTATTTTACCTAAAAAATAAGAAAAGCTTTTTGTAATTATTCCTAAAATATGATTGTCTTTATAAATATAGCTCATATTATATTTACTTATATTTGTTATAGCTTCAAAATTAGTGGGCGTTAAAAATCTTAATAATTCTTTGAAAAAATCAATATTCAATAATTCTTTTAATCCGTATAAATAAAAAATAGGCAGAAACCCACAAAATATTATATATACAAAAATAGAAGTAAATATATATTTTAAAATGTCTTTACATTTAAACTCAATAAATAAAAATGATAATATTAAAATATATAAAAAATAAGAAATATTATAAGGAATATAAGATATTGAAAAAAATATAGAAGGTATAATTAAAGTGCATAATAAAGATTTGCCCCAATTTTGCCCATTATCGCTATATAAAGAGCTTAAAAATATTGAAATAATATCAAGCCAATCTTTAGAAGTTTTATTTGGTTTTTTTATCAATTCTTTTTTATGCATTTCTATTTCTTTTGCTTTATATTCCAATGCGTCTATAATATTATTTCTTGCATAAGCCTGATTTTTAAAAAATAATGCGCTTTCTCTATTCATAAATTCTTTTATTGTAAAATTTGTAAGATTAATAACTCCTCCGTTTACAATAGAATATTTAAAATTAACCATATCGGCGGAAGAATGCTCTATATTTATCATGCCTTTTATAATTGTATTTAATAAATCAATATATTTTAACTTACAGTTAATAATTGAGAGTAGAGAATTTTCATTATCAAAAATTATATTATTAAAAATTAATAATGAATTTATATTATCATTTAATCCGTATATTTTTACGCTATTAATTATAATATCATTATAAAATTCGCAAGATTTATTAAATTTCACACAAGACATTAACATTTCTTCTATTTTATTATTACTAAAAGAAATTTTATTTTTGAAATGAGACGAATTAAAATTTATTAATGTATCTATTTTGGAATATTCAAAAGAAACCAAATTTTGAAATATTGAATTTGAAAAATCTACATAATCACAAAAATGAACATTATTAAATAAAATATTTGTTTTAAAATCAAAATTACTAAAATCAACCGTTTTATTAAATTTAACATTAACTATATAAATATTTGAATATAAAGCTTCAAAATATACCAAGTCAGCGTTACTACTTAATTTATTAATAATATTTTTAATTGAAAAATCAAAATTTATTTCTATATGACTAATTTCAGAACTTGAAGGAGCAATATTAATAGCTATTAATTGAGCTGGAACAAGATAATAATCAAGAAACCTAAATTTAGAATTATAATTAGAATATAAAAATTCAAATCTTCGTTTATTTAAATCAGATACAATCCATTTTATTAGTTCATTTTCGCTATTATATATTGTAGGTTCTTCCATTTTTTACTCCATTTAATAAATAAGATTATATTAATATTATAAATTAAAGTCAAAGAATTTATTTCAATAATTTATAAATGAATATATAATTAATTATATTAAAATGCATTATATTAAGATATTTATGTGGAAGAAAAATATAAATTACCTAACGGCTGGGAAGAGAAAAGATTAGACGATTTATTTAAAGAATTTACTGAAAAAAATCATGCCGATAAAAATATTTTAGCTTCAACTCAAGATAGAGGCGTTATTCCGAGCGATTTATTAGATAGACATATCATACGAAAAAAAGAAAGTTTATCTAATTATAAATTAGTAAAAAAGGTTGCTTCGTTATAAGTTTAAGGTCTTTTCAAGGCGGTTTTGAATATTCAAATTATGAAGGAATTATAAGCCCCGCATATACAATTTTAGAGCCTAAAATAAAATTAGTAGACGACTTTTATAAATATTATTTTAAGAGTTATTATTTTATAAATAAAAGTTTACCAAAATATGCAGAAGGAATTAGAGACGGTAAACAAATAAAATATAAAGCTTGCAAAGAGATATTAGTTCCTTATCCGCCATTAGACGAACAAAAACGCATTGCATCCGCACTTTCAAAAATTGACGCATATTTAGAAAATACAATTAAATTAATAGAAGAAAAAGAAAGATTTAAAAGAGGAATTGCTAAAAAATTATTGATTTGTAAAGAAGGCGAAAATATTCCCGAAGCAAGATTTAAAGGTTTTGAGGACGAATGGGAAATAGTTAAACTTGGAGATATATGTTTAATTAATAATAAAAGTTTAAAAGAAAATACTGATAAAGATTATAAATTCAAATATATAGATTTAACCGCTGTTAAAAAAGGAATAATTAATTTTTCAAACGACTATACAACTTTTGAGAATGCTCCGATTTCTGCAAGAAGAATTATAAATAAAAATGATATTATTATGGCAACTGTTCGCCCTTATTTATTATGACATGCTTTTATAGATTTTGAAGCAAAAGATTATATTTGTTCCAAAGGTTTTGCAGTTTTAACGGCTAATTCAAATATAGAAATGAAATACATATATCAATATTTATATTCGGACGATATGGCAAAACAAATAAAAAGTCGATTAGTAGGTTCTACATATCCTACAATTAGACTTTCAGATATTAAAGAATTAAAAATAAAAATTCCAAAATCGATTAAAGAGCAAGAAAAGATAGGCGGA
>ULXC01072137.1_pt1 | contig 9680 bp, 15 predicted proteins | sample 1960721 | NCBI WGS metagenome assembly ULXC01 (sample SAMEA4835822, study PRJEB28245) | human gut metagenome | biome: gut microbiome; material: fecal sample | place: Denmark | collected 2008
CTCGCTCCCCAATCTCTGGAGACGGTGGCGCTCAAGCAGGGCATCCGGGCCGCCGCTCCCCAGCTGGCGCAGGTACTGGCCACCCGCGAGGGGCTCTGGCTGGGCAGTCATTTCCTCTTTGACGACGTCTGGCTTGACTTGATGGTGCTTTCCGGTCGCGACAAGGGGCAGCCCCTGCAGCTGGGGGTGCTGGAGTACCTTACGGGCAAGCGTGTGGCGTGGGGGCAAAAGATACGCCGCCGCGACGAGGAAACCGGCAGGATGATCCACCTTAACCAGCGGGATATGCGCAGCATCCTGGCCCTGTGGGGAGCTACCGTTGGATACTCCCCACGAGGCACCACCCTTGTGGTGGAAAACGGAACGGCGGCTATCAGCAAGGAGCTGGAAGAACTGCTCTACCATGCCAGCGGCGGCCTGATCAAGGTAGACCGCTCCGGCATCGGAGGCGTGCGCCAGACGCTCAAGCAGGGCCATGGCGGCCGGGGCGTGGGCAACCCGCGCCACAAGGCGGCGCTGGAAAGCTACCACAACCTGCAGCACAACCGCATCAGCCATCTGCCGGGAGCCACCGGCCACGACCGCACGCCCCCGGAAACCCTGCACGGGCTGGTACGCGCCGAGGAGCAGCTCATCAAGGCGATGGACAAGCTTCCCGCGGACAAGGCCGGTCAACTCAAGCACTACATGCTGACCATGGATGAGCTGAGCCGCGAGTTGACCAAGATTGTCAGCGATATCAACGCCCGCACCGACCACAGGCTGGAGGGCTGGGAGCGATGCGGGTTCATGGTCGAGGAGCTGCGCCTCTCGGCTTCCGCCTCCTGGACACCGTCCTCCGAGGTGGAGCCGTCCATGGCCGCCCAGATCATCCGCACCGCCTGCGAAACCGGGGCCGACCTGGTGCGCCGGCGCCGGATGAGCCCCTCCGAGGCATGGGCCTGCGAGGAGGCCAAACCGGGCAACAGGCTCATCAAGCTGCCCCCCTGGTGCATCTGCCAGATCCTGGGAACGGACATGGCCCGCCCCATCAAGGTGGCCAGCGCCTACATCCGGATGCGCGACAAGACCATCCGGGATGAAGACCTGATTTACGAGGCCCGCGTGGCGACTCCTGACGGAGCCGTCCGGGTTCTGGCCCACGGCACGTACCAGGGATACGTCAACCCCTACGATGACAACCAGCTATTTATCTGCGGGCAGGACGGGCGCGTCATTGGGACGGCCTCCCTCGTGCAGAGGGTCTGCACGGCGGATACGCACGCCGTGGAGCAGGCCATGGGCAAGGCTGCCGGATATCGGGAGCAGCAGCTGGAATATGCCCGCATCATCGGAGCCAACACCGAGGCGGATATCGTCCGCAAGCGCGAGCACAACAGGCGCCTGATGGAAGGCAAGCCGGTGACGGCAGCCGAGGACCCCCAGGCATACTCCATCACCCCCACTCCTGCCGATAAGCGGGCCGTGACCAGGGCAGCTACGGCGGCGGCCGAGTCCATGCCGGACATCAGCCTCATTCCCGCCAGCGGCAGCAATGACGACGAGCTGCCTCACGATCTGCCCGATGTAAGATTTTTATAACATAACAGACACAATAATAACAATATGGACGATATTACCAAAATCAACAACAATGCCAACCTGAGCAGGTATCTGGACCGCATCCAGGATACGCCGTACAAACCGGCGCACAAAAAGATGCTCACCGACCTGATCAACTACGCAGTGGATCATGACTGGACGCTGCGCACGCTGGCCGACAAGCTGCCGGTGAGCACGACGGTCATGCACCGCCTGCTGATTGGCGCTTACCAGGCCCCGACCGGCCCTCATCTTTCCAAGCTTGATGACCTGTGCGGCCTGTTGGCCCTGCGCCAGCAGTCAACCTCGGATGGCCCGTTTATTGAGACGGCTCTGGCGCGCTACGTGATGCAGATTGCCGAGCTGACCCACGTCAACCAGTACGCCTCCATGCTGGTGGGCAAGACGCAGTGGGGCAAGACCTGGGCACTCAAGGAGTACGCCCGCCGCCACCCCGGTACGGTTATCCTGGTGCGCTGCCCGGTGGTCACCAGTCCGGGACGGCTGCTCTATCGCATTGCCGCCCAATTAGGCCTGTCGGTCAAGGGTAACACCGAGTTCCAGATTGCCAAGATTGTCAACCGCCTGACTCCGGAGCACCTGCTCATTGTCGACGAGATTCACCACGCGCTGGACAGCGACAAGACCGGACGCAAGGGAATCGAACAGCTGCGGGAGATCTACGACGAGACCCAGTGCGGCATGCTCCTGGTGGGCACGCCCGTGCTGGCCGAGTACGTCGAAAAAAATGACAAGTGGAAAGGCATCCTGGAGCAGACCTCCAAGCGCGGGGCGGCCAATATCTACCGCCTACCGGACCATATCGAGACCCGCGACCTGGAAACCCTGTGGACTTATTACGGCTATCCGTCCCCCAGCCGGGCCATGCTGGCCACCCTCAAGCAGCAGGCCAACCTGTACGGATTCGGCAAGACCACCAAACGCCTGCGCAAGGGGGTGGAGGCCGCCAACAATGCCGGGGTTGACCTCACCTGGGACTACTACCTGGCCGCCGTCAAAAAGCTTGAAGAAATGGAAGCCGGCAAGATGCCGGAATACGTGTAACCCCAAACAATAAACAAACATGCAACAAGACATCAACACAAACGTGCACACCATCACGATCCCCCCGGAAACCCTGGCCGCCATCCGGATTGGCGATAGCATCCCTCAACTGGCCACCCTCGTCAACACGGCGATGGCAACATGGGGAGCCATTGGTACGACCGATCCAGTCGCCCTGGGCGATATCTGCCAAGTCCTCACCGATGCCGCCGAGCGGCTGCCCCAGATCCTGCGGGACCTCACTCTGCTGCGAGACGCCATGCTCGTGCAGGATATTTAATTACCAACTGCCTCATACCATGCGCAAGAAGACGATCAAGTACACCATCGTTGACCTGGGAGGCACCCGATATGTGGTCCTCCGCCTGGCTGACCTCGACACCCTCATCACCACGCATCACAGCCTTTCCCTGGAACTCATCCCGGTATTGAGCGAGGCGCAGTGGGAACGGCACCGTCAGCTGCTTTACATCACTCAGCATATCCATGTTGAACGGGTCAGCCACTGCAAGGTGGCTCTCCTGACCAAAACGGACTATGACACCCTCAATCTGGCCATATCTCATCTGCACACCCTGCTGGGCAATATCCGCCTGGCCAGTATCACCGTCGGTCCGTCCGAGGCCGACCAGCCTGACTCAGCTTCCAACCAATAACACCATTATCATGTACAACACCAACCATCAACAGGACAGGGGGCAGCAAGCCCCCAATGTCAAGCCGGCCCCCAAAGGCGGCCACTTTATCCTCCACATTGAGGACGTTGCCACGGACAACGACAAACTTGGACTGGCTATTTACTGGTCAGCCGTGCGGGAAACCGCCTATGAAACGCCAGCTTTCCGCGTTTTTGCGACACTCAAAGAAGTGATTAACCGAAACGCTGACGCCATCGGTGAAATCATGACCGATGCCATCAATCGCAAACGGGAGGACAAACAATGATGCGGAATACATTTTATTGGGAGGCCGCCCGGTACATATCCGTGGCGATCATACCTGGTGCGGGGGCAAGGTATTTCACTTATGCCAACGCCTCTGACGCCCGCCGCCATGAAACCAGCATGAGGGAGTGGTACGGCTCTCAGGGCAGAATCACATATTACACCATCCAAGACGCCGGCAACATCCTGCGGGCGGCGGAACATTGGACCATGTGCCGGGATTGTAAACGATGCCGCCCCTCCCGGCCCCATCTTCACCAGCCAGGGAAGCAGCATGAATGCGACCTCCTGGGAACGGATGGGCACTGGTACGTGGACCCGGAGAAGGACGGCTGTACCTGGGGAACCAGAAGGGAGGAAGAACACAAACCGGAAATCAACAGCCATGAATAACATCGAACAGGAAACAATCTGCTTTCAGATCACCTGGGAACTGGGACGGTTCCCAGGGAATCATGACTACCACGTGACCTATGACCCGCGCTGCCGGGAAATCGGGGTGCAACTGGGGGAACTGGGCGGCCAGTGGGTACCCGTGGACGCCGAGAAATTTTACTCCTGGCTCCACAACACCCCCGGCCTGAAATGGACGGACGTGGTAGCCATGCTGGTCCGCAAGCTCCGCCAGACGAAACAACTCAATAAGATACACACACGATGAAACCATACGATTATAAATGCCCGCATTGCGGAAAGTTCCGCCCCGTCAACCCGGCTTGTTACGAAGTAGGGGATATAGTGATGGTTGGCAAGGTATGCCTGATGCCAAGCAGCCGGGGAACTAGTCTCCGGACTGTAGTATATGCTGGCCGCATTGAGGTAATTAACAATCCGTACAATGCTATTGTGCGTCGAGGGGTTAAGGGGTACGGCAAGTGTCATATAGAGGATATTGACGATTTAACCCCATACGACGCTCCGGATGAGATACATGCCGGGGAGTATGGATGCCAATGCGATAACAACCAAGATGACAACAATGGGAAAGATACGCACAACCACTAAAGCAACCGACCAGCAGGTTATTAAGGACAAGGCTGAATTTTGTCGGACCTTGGACGACATCGCCCGCAAAGGTGTCGAGCTGGATACCTTGCAGGCCGCCAAGGAGACCGCCATGCAGCAAGTGCTCACAGATCACGACCCCAAAATCAGCGAGCTGACCAGGGAAATTGACCGGCTCACCAAACTGGCCGAGCAATGGGCATCCCCTCGCAGGGACGAGCTTTTTTCCAAGGGCCGAAAATCCAGTACCACTGCCCTGACCACCTACGGTTACCGTCTGGGACAGCCCACCCTCAAGCCCGCCAAGGGCTGGACGTGGGACAAGATTGTCGCCCTGCTCAAGACTACGCGCCGCAAGGCGTACCTGGTCACCAAGGTGACTCCTGACAAGGATGCGATCCGCCAGCATGTCAAGCCTCACAAGCTCGCCAAGCTGGGGTTGGAGATCAGACAGGTGGAGACTTTTTACGTAGAGAGGAGTACCAGGGATGACTAAGATTGAAGTTAAAGACTATGGATACCAAACCCTGCTGACTATCTGGCCGGGCACTGTAAGAGGAGGAGCAACAGTCACTCTTGTCTATCTGACGCCCAAGCAGCGGCAACAACTGATCAAGGATTTACAAAATTCCGAACAACAATCCGATCATGAGCAATAAGCCACTTACCAAGCGACAGATTGCCGTACTGTCCATTATGGCCGGCAAGGCCTACAAGCGTATCCAGTCCCAGGGATGCCCCCTCCCGTCTCTGACGGATTGGAGGCACGACGAGGTCTGGGCTGCCACAGGGATCACCGAGTCACTGACCAAAGCCACCCAGGAGCACTACGTGCCTATCTATAATAGGCTGGCATCTTATCTTGGCTGTGCGCCTGTCAAGGACCGTACCTGGTCGGAGATGGACAAGGCCATCCACCTGCTTGATGATGCCATGCAACGCTATGAGATAACTCCGGACTATCTGGCCGAGATCGTGCGCGACCAGCTGAACCTGCCTTGCACGGGCCGGGATGTGTACCAGGCATTACGCAACTGGGCCGCCGTGGAACACGTCCGGCAGCTGATGTACACCGTCATCAACCGGGGACGATCAGAGGCCCGCAAGCTGGCCGCCGAGACCGGCCAGGAGACCTACGAGCCGCATGCCCGCCGCGACACCATGCCGCCCGGCAGGCTGGCTGATCATGTCGGGGCTGTACGTATTGTTCCCACTCCTGGGCCGCATAAGTCCACCAAGCGGGGATTCCGCAGTAATATATGGATGCCAGATCAGGAGGTGCAGCCATGAGTGATCCTGACTATCCACTCACATGGCCTGAGGCGCTCATGGCTGCCAAGGATGGGGCCGTCATCGTTGACGAGTTCCCTGTACCCAATCCTTCCACATCCCGTGGATGGAAAAACGCCGTACAATTCCCATTCTAACTCTTTTCGCCCCCTTGTGGGGCGCGGATTGAAACAACAGAAAAACCATCATGAAAACCTTAACGCCGGGCGATAAGCTTAATTGCTACGTTATTGATCGCAATGGTCAACAGTCCAATTTAGCCATCCAGATGCTTGTTGTCGCTACCAAGCAGTCACTATATGCTGATGGTCTCTATTCTACTGTCCTGTGTATCATTGACGAAAGGATAGAGCAACTGCTGGAGGATCATCAGGGCGAGGAAATGACGCCTTTTGTCCGTGCTTTATGTTGCGATGATTAGCCCACTGGGCAGATACAATTCAGGCCGTCAGGTTGTTCCTGGCGGCCTTTTTCTTTTCAATCATCTTCTCTTTCGTTCCTGATCACAATCCACACGTTGTCGAGCACATCCCGCACCCAGCATGTCGTCTTGCTTCTCTCACGAGTTGTCCACATCAACACGACAGCGGTATCATGGAGATGATAAATTTGCGGATTCTTTTTCTTTCGGTCTTCGGGCGAGATAACAGTCATGGAGCCATACAAGGGGATGCAATATGCAGGTGTACACATGCGGGACATCTTATCATGATTTTTTACCTTGTCGTTTTCTCTATCACCTACCCTTTGCAGCTCTTGTGCAGCATCCCTGCATAGCTTGTGTACTTATATCAGATACCTGTCATCTGCCCTCTTTTTAGCTCCGACTTTTATAAGATAGCTCGTGCCTGGTCTGTCCCTACTTAACTCCCGTGTTTTCTAGGGTTCCAACGGATTTCAACCCTGATTCAACTTATATCAACTCTCCTGTCATTCCTCACTGTTTGGCGTACTCTTCCTTCATGATTCTGATGATAAGGCGTTGTCTGGCACGGGGAATTGGAACAGTGGAAAGCCATTTATCGACCTGACTTTTGCTGACGCCGCAAAGGTCGGCAAATTCGTCCCGGGTCATTTTCGTAAGAGCGAGAAACTTTCTGATACTGGACTTCATTTCATCCATGAGCGCATTTTTCGCATTCAGAAAAATCTGGCAAGCCATTTCTGGCATATTTTCTATTTTAGAAAATAATATTGTCTTTGTGCATCCAAAAGGGTAAATCATTTTTCCTAAATCCAATGAAACTCAAAAAAGTGTGGATGCTGAGCGTGTTTGTTTTCTTATTCCATATGAAAAACTCCATGATTAATATCTTTTCTTTTTGGGATTATTTTGTATTCTATTCTGGTGGAAAGAACACGATAACGGCTCTTCTATCTTTCCTTTTCTTTTTCTATTGGCTTGACGCAGAAGGTTACGATAGTACCGTGTTACCATGTTAAATTCCTCTCTGTTGGTTTTAGGGTGTTCCATGATCTTTGCGGTGTCTGCCGGAATGCCATTGCACGCAGCTTCTTCTGAGAAAAAGGAAAACAAAACGGTTGCTTCGGAGGATGCCCTTCCATCACTTGCTCTGGATGGTTTGCCGGATGTATGGATACAGGGAACTCCGGTAAAGGAATGGGAAAAGGACAAAGTGTACATTTTTGAATTTTGGGCTACCTGGTGTGGCCCGTGCCTGGCTGCTATGCCCCATATGGAACAATTGCATCAGGCATTTAAGAATAATCCTCATATGCAGGTTATCGGAGTTAACGTCATGGACAGGAAATCTCCGGAATCTCTGAAAGAATTTTTAAGAAACCGTCCATCGCCCCTTACTTATGCCATGGCCGTGGATGTGGATGGGAAAAAAACCAGGGATAAATGGCTGTCTCCAATGGGGGTTAACGGCATCCCCCATGCTTTTGCCGTTAAAAACGGCAAGCTTATTTGGAGAGGGCATCCTGGAAAACTTTCTGAAGAAATGATGCGGGCCATGTTGAAGCCTGATTTTTCTGCAGCATCTCTTCCGGGGGATAATCCCGGCGCAAACGCCCGTGCATGGAAGCTCTACCGCCAGGTTTCTGAGAGAACGGGAGAGCTTGCCCGGAAGGGAGGAAAGGGGGAAGCTCAGGCCTTTTTAAGGCAAATTCAGGATTCGGGACAGTTTCAGCAGGATCAGATCATTCAACTGAAAATGGTTCCATTCAGAGTCTTGGCGGAATTGGAAAAATTCCAGGAAGCTCAGGCCGTACTGGATGACCTGTGCAAAGAGTATCCGGACAATTACCGTGTACAGATTGATGTGGCGGGAACGCTTCTAAATGGAAAATCCGTGCCTGCCGGAAAAATGGATGCCGCCCTGGTGGAAAGATGTCTGAACCGTTGTATTGAAATCTCCAGAAGGAATAACAAGGAAGCTTCCTTGCCATGGAAACTGATGGCGGAACTTAGGGAACGGCAGGGAAACATGGAAGAAGCGTTGCAGGATATGGAAAAGGCGCTTTCCTTAACGTCCATCAGCAAAGCCTGGACGAAGTTGCAGCAGCTTTCAGGTAATAAGGAATCCTTTCAGAATATTGTAAATCAGGCGGTTGATGAAATAAAACCGGAACCTCCGAGGAAGATGCAGGAAATGGGAGTAGTGCAGGAAGACAAACAGTACACTCCCCTGTTCAGCAAATTAAGATGGTTCAATCATCCCGGTCTAACAGGACTTCCTGTCGGCAAAACCGTATTCATCAGCTTCTGGAGAGGCCACAATAATATACTTGGAGAAACAGCTCCTGGAAGAGCTCTTGATGCCGTTCTTAAAAAACACGGGCTTTTAGACCATCCGGGAGTAAAAGCCGTGGTATTGGGGCTCAATCCGTCGGCGGAAAAACAGATGCGGGACTATTTATCCGGGCCGGAAGGATGGACTCCTTATCCTGTCGGTATTCCATCGGATCGTTCGGTCATTGAATTTTGTGATTTGCTCAAACTTGACTCATTTCCCGCCGCGGTCGTCGTTCGTGACGGAACATTGCTGTGGGCTGGAGAAATTAAGAAGATGCCCGAATGGGTGGCGGAAACTGCCAGATTGGACTCTTTTGACAAAAATAGGTTTGCGGGAGAAGATGCGAAACGGAAGGCCCGCCAGCAGGCCATGTATGCTGTCATAAAAAAATCCTTTGAATTGAGGCGGGAAAAGAAATTTGATGAATACCAGAAGTTGATTGAGGAAAATGCAGGGCAGTTTTCCGATAACGGATGGTTTGCGTCTACTGTGGCGGAAGTGCGGGCGGAAAAGGCTTGGAAGGAGAAAAATTATCGGAAAATGGTTGATATCTTTGACCACGTCTTGGAGCGTTTCCCCCGGGAAGATTCGCTTGCTTCCTATATCCTGAAAATCCTTAACGGCTCGGAGGAAATGCGTAAATACAGCTATAAGGCGGCTCGGCGCGCTCTCCAGATTATGAGGGATTCTAATACGAGGGATGATGGCGGATACAATGCCGCCTGCTATGAAGTGATGATGAATATGGCAATGGAGAAAAAAGATTATGCCCAGGCAAGGAAGGATGCTGTAAACGCCCTCCGGGAACTGCCTCTGGTTCATCAATACGCAGTCATGAAGAAAAAGAGTGGAGGAGGCAAAAAGTAGAGAGAAACTTAGGACTTCTGAAACGTTTAGGCCTCTTTCGTGGTGAAAGAGGCTTTTTTATTAGAAAAAAATAAAAATGTAATACGTTGATAATCAGATATGTTTTGATTTTGATCTCAACAAATCGCAAAAAAGAGGACGAAAAAAATTGACAAAAAGGTGTGGT
>ULXC01059176.1_pt1 | contig 9677 bp, 10 predicted proteins | sample 1960721 | NCBI WGS metagenome assembly ULXC01 (sample SAMEA4835822, study PRJEB28245) | human gut metagenome | biome: gut microbiome; material: fecal sample | place: Denmark | collected 2008
CACATGGGCATCAGAAAATTCACAGCCTTTCGGATCTGCTGTAGGCCAGAAGAAGTGAGGGCATTCTGATGCAGATGCTCCAAAACGCGGCTATAGGCATCTTTCAAGGATGCGGACACGGCAGGCTGAAAGAAATAAGTTGAAATCAGACCGCCGATCAGGGCGGCTTCGTTATCGGTGTACTGCATAATCGCTCCTCCCTCGCAAGAATCAAACGAACAGAGCAATCATACCACAAAATATTGTAGCAGGCTATTCGCAAAACGACGAAATATACGATGTGCGGCGGCGCGGAAAGGAGAAACCATGAACGTCAGAAAACCTGTGGATTACGGCACAATGCATCGGGAATTGACCGCAATTCTTGCGCAGAATCTTCCGCAAATGGATGAAGTATACGCCATCGGCAAGGCCATTAGCCAGCGCCCGGAGAAAGGCGCAGCGGTCGCAGCCGCAGAGTTCTTGCAGGCGAATTTCCCTGACCGCACAGGCTTTTCCCCACGCAACGTGCGCCGGATGCGCGACTTTTACAAGACCTATGAAAATGACCAAGCGCTCCTCCGGCTGGCAATGAAAATTGGCTGGACGCTGAACGTGGTCATCATGGAAGCGGAGCTGACACGAGCCGAGCGAAAATGGTATCTGGAGCAGGCGCTATGCCGTGGGTGGTCAAAAGTGCAGCTATTGAAAGCCATACACAGTGGCGCAGATTCCGCGGAGCATTTAGAACAGTTCGACTCGTCCGAAAAGCAGGTCGATCAGGTAACAGTGGAAAATCCCAGTTTTGCTGCAGATGAGGTTTTCTGTGATATGACTAGTATTGTACTGCCAGTAAGACAGCCGTGCATTACAAAGACCGATGTCTGTATAGTAGTACTTGTTCGGATAGTTAAAATAGGTCTTGCCTTTGACATTATAGCGCTTTGCTACGGAAATCAAAAGCGCTGCGACTTTACGGATGAGATAACACATAGACAACGATTTGCATATGCATATAAGTGATGCTCGGGGATTGGCAGTATTAGTTGAGAACATAAGAGCCAACGACATTTTATGTGCCAAATTTACAAAAGCGCTTCAAATTTTGTAAATTTTATAGTACACTATGTGTATTAGGAGGGATGTCGCGTGGCAAGCCAAAAGAAGACGGTTCAATTTGATTTGTTTAAAGCATATTATCTAAAAAAGAATAAAGATGGAAGCCAACAAGAGTGCTTATATGACCTGACCGGATTGTTACAGCATATTGCAAATCATCCTTTTAGTGACACGAAAAAGAAAATTTTCGGCGATACACAAATGTTTCATGTATGTAGGGAGAATGCAAAATCTCCTGTATGGGAACTTCAACTTCTACATCTGCGAGAAAAAATGCTTCCTGGTATTGCAGATGACAGCGGCACATATGAGTTGATCAAGCTTGAGGACAACCAGTATCCAGCAGAATCTACAACGATGCTATACGATGCACAACGATGTGTATTGTGTATGCAGCGAAACATATACGGAACATCCATAAAGGCTCTTGAGCAACTTTTGGAGCAAATATCTCCTGCCGGGACTCCTGTGTTGTTGAAGCCTGTATTAATAGGAAATCGTATCGGTAGAATTAATGAGGATAAGTTGTTTCGAAAGGTTATTCTCGCGGTGGATTGTGAACAACTGACTGATGAAACAGAACAGCAAGCGCTTAAAAATATCATCACAAGCGTCAAGCGATACCAAGGACGGATTGTAAGAGTTGAGTTAGGCTTTGGCCGCCAGAAAAAGGGGTTGTTGAACGCTGCTAAAGTCAATGACCTGGTTCGTGAGGCATATGGCTTTTCCGGAACGCAAAACCTGCGTGTAAGTTTTGCAGAGAACGAAGATACAGCATTTGAAACAATAAATCTGCTGGATGATCGCGCATCGTATAGAATAGAAGTCGACTATTCCAGGGGCAACCCAATTACACATGAAAGGTTATATCGCATGTGCTTAGGAAAATATATGGAAGAACATGAAACAGACTAAGTTTTATGGGAGGCAACCATGGGACGAAATATGCGGATTGCAGCGTTTCCTATAATAGTTGGATTTCTGACTGGTTTTGGACTGTATTTGATGAAAATTCCCGATTTAGTAATGCCGCGCTTGGAGTTCCTGTTAAACGCCATTATTTCTTGTGCGACAACGGTATCCGGATTCATTATATCTTCTGTTGCAATTCTGATCGGTGCAACAGAAAGCCAAATTATGATAAAAATAAAAAGAAATGGCGGTTTCCCAGAGTTGAAAATACGGTATACAGAAACGCTGGTAGTTGGCTTATTTGTTGTGGCTTATTTCGTGTTTTTAGGGGCTGCAGTTGAAGCCACAAACCAAGTTTCACGGCTGTACCTATCTGTCAGTGCAGGAGTCCTGTTGTCATATGGCTGTTGTGTCATTTCAACTGGCTACTATTTGCTTTCGATTATTGGAAGCATAAATATAGATGGCACTTCATCGCCAGATAATACACCATCAGCTCCAACTGGGGAATACAGATAATTGGAATTCATCTATAGTGTTGTGAAAACACACTCAGAAATGACCTTTGTATGTCAGATGACCGCGCAAGCGCGTTCATCTCGACAGCAAAGGTCTTTCTTCGTTCAAACCCGCAATCGCTTCGCTGGATTGCGGGTTTGTATTCCAAATTTGGCAGTTGATCCATAGTGTTCACATGGCACATGATTGCCGAACACGATAGATGAAATCGCGGTTGGCAGAGGCTCAAACAGGGGTTGAACCTCTGTTTTTCCATATGCAAGCGGATTTTCAGCGGCAGTGTCCTTTTTCAAAGGGCTGCTGTGGCTGGATTTTGGAAAAATTGAAGAAAAATCTTTCACAAAGTTATGGGCGCTGGATTGTTGGTTTTCACGAACCAATGTCCAGTGTACTGCCCCCGTGCTTCCCATATCTTTTTCTGGCGTTTACTCCTATATCCTATAATAATATTTGTAAATACCATTATAGACTGTATTTATAAAAGGTTAAGAAAAAAGGACGGCAGAAGCCGTCCTAAGGTGCGAATTCAGTGCGCTGCCAGTTCGCAGGTACGTTCGTAGGCGGCAATCACGGCGTCCATGGCAGCGGCGCGGACACTGTGCTGCTCCAGCGCGCGGACGCCTGCAATCGTAGTTCCGCCGGGGCTGCATACCTCAGACTGAAGCTTTCCGGGGTGCTTACCGGAGGATAGCGTCATCTCTGCCGCGCCGATCATGGTCTGCGCGGCCAGCGCTAGTGCCTGAGGGTATGGCAGACCGCAGCTTACACCGCCGTTTGCCAGCGCGTCCAGAAACAGATATACAAACGCTGGGCCGCAGCCGGAGACGGCGCTTCCTGCGTCAATTTTGTCTTCTGGCATCTGCATCAGAAGCCCGGCAGGCTGCAGTGCTTTTTCCAGCGCAGATATTTCTTCCTCTGTAACGGTATCATCCGGGGAAATCAGAACCACGCCCTTTCCAAGCGCGACCGGCAGATTCGGCATGATGCGCACAACCGGGCAGGGGAGTCCCAGTATTTTTTGAATCGTTTCAATCGTAATGCCCGCTGCCATGGAGACAAGCACAAATCTGTCCTTCCGAGCCAAAAGTGGCGCTTTCAGTTCCTCCAGCAGTGCCGGGAGCATCTGCGGCTTGACGCCGAGAAAGATGTAGCTGCAAGATTCTGCGATCTCCAGATTCGTCCCGGCTGCACAGCCGAGTTTTGCGGCCAGTGCTTCTGCCTTCGCGGCCGTGCGGTTGGACAGAAGCATGTCTGCACCGCTTTTTGCCGCAGCCTGCGCCAACGCGCCGCCCATGTTCCCTGTTCCGATAAATCCAAGTTGATAGGTTGACATAAGTTCCTCCTTATCGGGTCTGTCCGTTGCCTGTTACGATATATTTATAAGTCGTCAATTCCCGCAGTCCCATGGGGCCTCTGGCATGAAGCTTCTGTGTGGAAATGCCCATCTCGCAGCCAAGGCCAAACTCGCCGCCGTCGGTAAAACGCGTGGATGCATTCACATAGACTGCTGCACTGTCAACCAAACATGTAAAGCGCTGCGCGGTCTGTGCGTTTTCCGTGATGATTGCGTCGGAATGGTGCGTAGAATGTGCGGCAATATGGGCGATTGCCTCGTCCGCGCTGGAAACGGTCTTGACAGCAAGGATATAATCCAGAAATTCGGTGTCAAAATCCCGTTCCCCCGCAGGCGTGCCGGGAATCAGCTTCTGCGCGGCTTCGTCCAGCCGGAGTTCGACCAGCGGCAGGCCAGCCGCAGCACGGTCGTCCACCAGCCGTTTTTTGAGCATGGGCAGGAACTGTCCGGCAATATCCGCGTGAACAATCACGACTTCCTCTGCGTTGCAGACGGAAGGACGGCTTGTTTTGGCATTTTCGATAATGTTCAGCGCTTTTTCCAGATCAGCGGCTTTGTCCACATATACATGGCAAATGCCGGTGCCTGTCTCGATGCACGGAACGGTCGCTGATTCAACGCAGGCGCGGATCAGTCCCGCACCGCCGCGCGGAATGAGCAGATCGACCAGTCCGTTTGCCGTCATAAGTTCGTGTGCGCTTTGGCGCGTGGTGTCCGATACCAGATTCACAAAAGCTTCCGGCAGGTCGGCCGCCCGCAGGCCTTCGTGCATGGCTGCGACAATGGCTGCAGCGGAACGATACGCTTCCTTCCCGCCGCGCAAAACACAGACGTTTCCGCTTTTGAGTGCCAGAACCGCTGCGTCGGAGGTGACATTCGGGCGGCTTTCATAGATAATGGCCACGACACCCATCGGGACGGCAGTCTTGCGGATCACAAGCCCGTTGGGCCGTGTTACCTCTGCCAGAATTTCTCCGACCGGGTCGGGAAGCTTCGCAACCTGCCGCATGCCATCCGCCATGGCGGCGATGCGGCTTCGTGTCAGACGCAGACGGTCGAGCATGACATCGGAAATGACGCCCTGCGCTGCACGCAGATCTTCTGCATTTGCGGCGAGAATCATATCTGCATTTGCTTCAATCGCATTGGCCATCCGCAAAATGGCCTGATTTTTTTCTTCGCTTCCCAGCCATGCAAGCCGCGGGCAGGCAGCCTTGGCATGCCGTAAGAGTTCCTGCGTCTTCATACGCTTGCCTTCCTTCCTAAAAATCTTGTGCCGATGGATTTGCCGTCGAGCAGTGCGTAAAGCTTTTCAACCTCTGCGCCGTTGGCAATGATCATATCTGTTCCGGCCTTTGTGACGATCTTCGCGGCGGAAAGCTTGGTTTTCATGCCGCCGGTCCCAAGTTCGGAGCCTTTGCCATCGGCAAGACGCAGAATTTCGTCTGTGATTTCGGGAACAAGTTCGATGCGCGCAGCGTCTGGGTCCTTATGCGGGTCGGCGGTGTACAGACCGTCGATATCCGATAGAAGAACGAGAAGATCAGCATGTACGCTGGTTGCGACGATGGCTGAGAGCGTGTCGTTGTCGCCGATACCGAATTCCGCAACGGAGACGGTGTCGTTTTCGTTGACAATCGGGATGGCGTCCAGTTCCAGCAGACGTTGGATGGTGTTCTGGAAATTCTCATGCCGCACAGGGTCTGCAATGTCGTCTGCCGTCAGCAGAATCTGCGCGACGGTGTGGCGGTATTCAGAGAACAGCTTGTCGTAAGTATACATGAGTTCGCACTGGCCGACAGCGGCGGCAGCCTGTTTTGTCGGCACGTCTGTCGGCTTCTTTCCAAGCCGAAGCTTGCCCACGCCCATCCCGATTGCGCCGGAGGAGACAAGAATTACTTCGTTCCCTGCGTTTTTGAGGTCGCTGAGCACCTTGCAGAGCGCTTCCATCTGGCGGATGTTCAGTCTGCCAGTCGGATGCGTGATGGTGGAGGTGCCGATTTTGATGACAATGCGCATACTGATGTTCCTTCTTCCGTTTCTTGCTGAATGGAGTATAGCATATTGCAGCGCTTCTGACAAGTGCTAAATTTGAATGCAATACATGAAAATATCTCATGGAAAATTTAAAAATGATATACCTTGACAGGCGAGGTATATCATGCTATACTAAGCGCACCGAACAGGAGGTGGCGCTGTGACCATTCGGGCAGACGTGATCCGCGGCCATACGGACGCGGTGATTCTGGCGCAGCTTTTGCGCCGCGACAGCTACGGCTATGAGATCAACAAAACCATTGAAACCTGCTCCGGCGGCGAATTTGTCCTGAAGGAGGCTACGCTCTACACCGCATTCCGGCGGCTGGAGGACGGCAGATACATTACCTCCTACTGGGGTGATGAAGCCGTCGGAGCCAGACGGAAGTATTATAAGATCACAGAAAAGGGCCGGGAATTATACCGGCAGGCGCGGGCGGAATGGGATGCAAGCGTGCGCATTCTGAACGCATTATTGGAGGGAGAAGCATGAGAGAGAAGATCAGTATCTATGTAGAAGGACTTTTTTCCGATGCTGCGCTGACCATCCGCAATGCGGAGGTGCAGCAGGAGATTTTGCAGCATGCGCTCGACCGGTACGACGATCTGATCGCTGCCGGAAAATCGGAGCAGGAAGCATATGACGAGGCCGTCGGCGGCATCGGCGACGTATCGGAGCTGTATGAGCACAAGCAGGCGGCGGAAGAACCCAAAAAGCGGGATTTTCCTGCGCCACCTACACCGGACGCGGTATCCACTGCGCCGCAGAGCGGCAGGAAGAAAAAGCTCCCCGGCTGGGCCATCGCGCTTATCTGTGTGGGTGTGGCCGCGGCGATTCTGGCGCTGAACTTTGCGGGCCAGGCAGCCTTCGGTGTGCTGCGCGCGGGAGGACGTTATATCTATGACAACGCGAACAAATATGAAACGCTTGACCGCTCCGGCTTCGGCAGCGGAGAACAGTCCGTGACTGCTTCCGAACCGCTGACTGATATCACGGAGATTGAAATCCATTGGCTGACCGGCGATGTATATCTAGTCGAATCGGACACGGACGGCGTGACGTTTCAGGAGGATTATACGGGCAGCAACGAGGATTACCGCATGCGGTACAAGGTCAGCAATGGAAAACTCACCATCCAGCCGTGCAAATCAAAGCTTTTCGGCAGCATAGATCTGCCAAGAAAGGCGCTGACCGTCTTCCTGCCGGATACCTTGACGCTGGACAAAATCACGGTTGAGACTGTCTCGGCAGACGTGGAATTGATGGGTGGCAGCGTGGATACGCTCAGTATCAATACCACGAGCGGCAATATTACTGGTCCCGGACTTTTGGCAAAGGAGTATGAACTCGGAACAGTCAGCGGAGATATCTCCCTGACTGCGCTTCCGGCAGGCAGCAGCGCCATCGACTGCGAAACTGTTTCCGGTGAAGTGCGCATCAGCTGCACGGCGCACCCGGATGAGATCGATTTCAACAGCGTCAGCGGCAATTTGCGTCTCACCTTGCCGAAAGGCAGCTGCCGCTATACGCTGGACTTCAGCACCGTCAGCGGCGACCGTGATACCGAACGCTTTATCTCCGGCGGAGACGAAACCTGCGACATTACCGCCGAAACTGTTTCCGGCAATGTGGAATTGCAGACAGAGCCATAATAAAAGCATAGTTCAACTCGATAAATTCGGCCCGGCGTCCGTAGGTGCGGACGCCGGGCCGGCGCTTATTTTTCCTTATAGTAGAGCATACAATGGCAGTAGCCTTCAAAGTTAGGATCCTTGATCTGGTTGCGGAACTCCTCGCACATGCACTTGTTTTCCTCTGTGTGGGCAAGCCTGCACGGGCAGTAGCCACCGGTGCGCTTGAGGCCCTCCTTAATGCGGGCGACGATCTCCTTGTCTTCGTTTAGCCGTACCTTCACAGCGCCTCCAACTCCTTCTTGAGCGCATCCTTCTCACGGAAGCCGACCAGACGCTTCACGACCTTGCCGCCCTTGATGCACAGCAGCGTCGGGATGGACTCAATCTGGAATTCCATAGCCAGATCACGCTCGTCATCAACGTTGACCTTACAGAATTTCACGGCGGGAACTTCCGGTTCGAGTGCCTCCATCACAGGCGCGAGCATCATGCACGGGCCGCACCAGCTTGCCCAGAAATCTACCACAACGGGCGTTTGCGCCTGCATGACTTCTTTATCAAAGTTATCCAGTGTTACGATTGTCATACTTGTGTGACCTCCTTGTTTTTCATTAGCCTCCCACGCGGTGCGCCGGTTTATGCTTCCAGACGGTCGCAGATAGCCTGCGAGGCGGGGATTTTGTGCATGGCAAGCAGAGACTGCCGCATGATCAGGCGCTCCTCATCATGCTCCAGCAGCTGCTTGCAGAGTGCGGCAATCGCCTCCGGCGTATCGGCCGTGGCTGCGCCGCCGTGAGCGACGAAGAATTCCAGATTCGGCGTCTCACAGCCGCCGACTACGTTGACCAGCACCATCGGCAGTCCTTTGACCATAGCTTCGGTCGTGCTGATGCCGCCGGGCTTTGTCAGGAACAGATCGGCGCTGTCCATCATAGCGGACACATTGCCGATGAAGCCGCAGATATGGATATTGGGCTTGTCTGCGAATTTACGCTCCATACGCCGCAGAAGCTGCTTGTTGCTGCTGCATGCCACGGTTACATCATACTCCGCCGGAAGCGAATTTGCAAGCAGCTGTGTGATCTCTTCCATCGGTCCGCAGCCCATGCTGCCGGTCATCATCAAAAGATGCCGGTGCGAAGGATCAAGACCGACGGCACGCTTTGCCTCCTGATTTGGCTGGCATGCGTAAAGTTCTGCGCGCACCGGAATGCCAAGCGGCGCGATTGCGTCCGGATTGACTCCGTTTTTCACAAAGGTGTCTGTCAGCGCAATATCCGGGATGACACAGGTGTCCAGCCGCATGCGGTCACACGACGGGCTTGCAGTGTAGTCCGTGGCGATAAACATGGTTTTGATGCGCAGGGGAGAATCCTGCTGAATAAATGTCAGCATCAGCGCCGGGAACAGGTGGACGCACACGACTGCATCGTAGCCGCCTGCAAGAATCGTCGCGCGCAGCCGTTTGCACCCACGCCGCAGAATGCGGCAGGCAGCGGAGGACTCGTCAAACGAGGCCGGATGTTCCTCGGCATATTGATAGCCTTTGTTGTAAAGCTTGGGGAAGTAGCGATAAAAGCGCACATGCCAGCTGCTCACAAAGCGGCTCGTACCCTTAGAGACATATAAAAGCGCGTCGTCCGTCTCATAGGTATGGCCGCGCTTCAAAAGTTCCGTGCCGATGGCTTTGGCGCAGGAATTATGTCCGCCGCCGGTGTTGCAGCTGAGGATCAATACCTTCATGCCTCTTTGCTCCTTTTTGCGCGTTTCCGCTCGTAAAGCCGAACAAGGCGCGGGCGGTTATAACGCTGGATGATGATGAAAACCAGATTTCCGAAAATCGCGTAGACCAGATACAGCACAATGCCCCACACACCCGGCCAAAATGCAAGCACCCCGAGTCCGGCCAGCAGCAAAAGTGCATGCGTCGCTTCTGCAGCACACGTTTCGCGGATCATGACAAGCAGCGTCTGCGCATCCGGGCGGGGCGGCATTTTCTTGGGCGGCATAAGCCTTGGAAACAGTCTGCTCATGTCCGGTACCCGGCTCTGCCAGCGCACAATACCCAGTGATTCGTAGACCTTCCCGTCCCGTTCAAACGCGTATGCGCGGTAGGGAAAGC
>ULXC01011965.1_pt1 | contig 9665 bp, 4 predicted proteins | sample 1960721 | NCBI WGS metagenome assembly ULXC01 (sample SAMEA4835822, study PRJEB28245) | human gut metagenome | biome: gut microbiome; material: fecal sample | place: Denmark | collected 2008
GATACAGCGTGCAAAGAAACGTCCACGTGCACCGAAAGCAAGTTCTGCCGGATGGAATGGGTCTTCTACTGTTCCGTAAGGAGATGATTTACTGACAAATCCACGTTCGGAAGTCGGTGAATATTGTCCCTTGGTCAAACCGTAAATGCGGTTGTTCAGCAGAATCATATTCAAGTCAATGTTACGGCGGACAGCGTGGATGAAGTGGTTACCACCGATTGCCAGGCCATCACCGTCACCGGAAATCTGCCAGATAGTCAAATTGGGATTAGCTACTTTGGCTCCTGTTGCAATAGCAGCTGCACGTCCGTGTATAGTGTGGAAGCCATACGTATTTACATAGTAAGGTAGACGGGAAGAACAACCGATACCCGAAATTACGGCAATATCATGCGGAGCTGTTCCCAATTCGGCCATAGCCTTATGCAGTGAATTCAGGAAAGCGTGGTCACCGCATCCCGGACACCAGCGGGGCTGGCCTGATTTATAATCTTGTACGGTATATACTTTATCGCTCATCTCTTATTCCTCCAATAATTTAGTAAATGCATCTATCAATTCTCTCGTAACGAAAGGCTGTCCTTTCACTTGGTTGAACTGGCTGATGTTCAGTCCGGGCACTTTCATGCGCAGGTAACCTGCAAATTGTCCCAAGTTCTGTTCAGCTACCACGATCTTTTTATATTTACGTAATACGTCAGCCGTGTTCTTCGGTAGCGGGTTGATGTATTGGAAGTGGGCGAAAGCCACTTTCTTTCCATGTTCGCGCATATAGTCCATAGCCAGACGGAGATGGCCGTAAGTACCACCCCAGCCTACAATCAGCAAATCTGCATCTTTGTCGCCCAATACTTCGAGCTCGGGGATGTAGTTTGCAATTTTGTCCACTTTGGCTTGACGAAGGTGAACCATTTTATTGTGATTTTCCGGTTCGGTAGAGATTGCACCTGTTTCGTTACTCTTTTCAAGACCACCGATACGATGCATGAAGCCCTCTGTTCCCGGGATAGCCCAATAGCGTACACCAGTTTCTTCGTTACGTTGGTACGGAGTCCAGTTTCCTGCCATATCAGGAGTTACATACGGTGGATTGATAGCAGGATATTCATCCAAGTTAGGAAGTTTCCAGGCTGCAGAGCCGTTGGCTACAAAAGCATCAGTCAACAATACAACCGGAGTCATGTGTTCCAAAGCGATTTTAGCTGCCATATATGCAGCATCAAAACAGTTGGTCGGTGATGTTGCAGCAATGACGGGCATCGGGCTTTCACCGTTACGTCCGTAGAGAGCTTGCAGTAAGTCGGTCTGTTCTGATTTCGTAGGAAGACCGGTAGACGGTCCGCCACGCTGTACGTTGACGATCACTAGTGGAAGTTCGCCGATAACGGCAAGGTTCATTACCTCACTTTTCAGGCAGACGCCCGGGCCGGAAGTCGTAGTTACTGCCAGGGCACCGGCAAAAGCTGCACCGACAGCAGATGCACAACCTGCGATTTCGTCTTCGCACTGTACGGTTTTTACGCCCAGTGATTTATGTTTGGCTAATTCGTGCAGAATGTCAGTGGCCGGAGTGATAGGATAAGAACCCAAGTAGAGTTCCAGACCAGCTTTCTCGGCTGCAGCTATCAAGCCGTATGACGTTGCCTTATTACCATTAATATCTGTATAAAGTCCTTTGGATTTTGGAGCTTTGCTTTCGATCTTATAAGTAGAGACAGAAGCGTGAGTGTTGGCTCCGTAGTTGAAACCGTCGTTCAATACCTTGATGTTGGCTTCTGCAATTTCGGGCTTTTTGGCGAATTTCTCGCGCAGCATTTTCTCGGCTGCTGCCAGGTTACGGTTGAACAACCAACAAACTAACCCCAGCGCGAACATATTTTTACAACGGAGAACGGATTTGTTGTCCAGTCCTGAATCCTTCAGGCTTTCTTTACACATGGAAGAAATAGGTACTTCAAGTACTTCTTGCTTAACACCCAATTCTTCGAAAGGATTGTCAGTCTTGAATTGTGCCTTTTCTAAATCTCTGGCTTCGAATGAGTCGGAGTCGGTGATGATAAGTCCTTGCGGTTTACAGAATTTGATTTGTGTTTTTAGTGCGGAAGGATTCATTGCTACCAATACGTGACAACGGTCTCCGGGAGTGTAAACTTGCCCGGCGCCGATGTGTACTTGAAAACCGGAAACCCCGGTTAACGAACCTTGCGGAGCGCGGATGTCTGCCGGGTAATCGGGGAATGTACAGATGTCATTTCCTACCGTAGCCGACATGTTCGAGAAGATGTTGCCGGCCAGCTGCATGCCATCGCCGGAGTCGCCGGAGAAACGTACTACGACTTCCTCCAATTCTTTAACCATCATTTCGTCTGCCATAATTTTAATTACTATATTTAATTTAAAAACTATTTTTACTTTCAATTTGTGAGTACAAAGGTCGGAAAGTTAATCGAATTATCAAAATAAATCAGTCTTTATTGTCCTATTGACGCTGAATATTTGAAGTGTCTGGAAGGAACCTTTATTTTTATTCTTGTTAAATCAACAGAAACCGTTATCTTTGCAAGCAAATTTATAACGGCCTTGTAGTTCAACGGATAGAATAGAAGTTTCCTAAACTTTAGATAGGGGTTCGATTCCCCTCGAGGCTACTACAAAGAGGAATCTATAGGAAGTTGTGTTGTAGGCTTTCATGCTGTATCAAGTTTTAAGTTTTACAATAGCTTCTTTCAAGATTAACGTCTTATAGCTTATATTTGTTTTAATAATCAATAGAAAAAGCCTCTTCCGAACATCCGGAAGAGGCTTTTTCTATTTCTGGACTTTATTATTCTTCCGTAGCTGCCGGTACTACAACTTTTTTGTTCTTCATCATGTTGTATGCAATCGGAGATGCAATGAACAGTGAAGACAATGTACCGATAACAACACCGAGAATCATTGCGAATGCGAAACTGCGGATTGAATCACCACCGAGGATGAAGATACACAGTAACACGATCAATGTACTCAATGATGTATTGATAGTACGTGCAAGTGTAGTGTTCAAAGAGTCGTTGAACAACTGACGTTTGTCACGTTTCGGATACAGGCCGAAGAACTCGCGTACACGGTCGAAGATTACCACTTTATCATTAATAGAGTAACCGATAGCCGTCAGGATAGCACCGATAAATGTCTGGTCAATTTCCAGAGAGAACGGCAGGATGCCCCAGAACAGTGAGTAAGCACCGATAATCATAATGGTGTCACAACTCAAGGCCACAATAGAGCCGATACTGTAAGCAATGTTACGGAAACGGAGTAAGATGTACAGGCCGATAGCAAGCAATGCCAATACAACAGAGTAGATAGCACCTGTCTTAATATCGTCTGCGATACTCGGACCTACTTTCTGTGAACTTACGATACTACCACCGGTATGATTGTCACGATCGATGAAAGTTTCCAAAGAAATGTTTTGAGTCAGTACCGGTTTCAGAGTTTCATACAAGTATGATTCAATTTCTGAGTCCACGTTGTTACCTGCATCTTCGATGCGGTAGTTTGTGCTGATACGTACTGTTTTCTTATCTGTACCGATAGCGATAACACTTACGTTAGCATCACCGAACTTGCTGGCAATTAGCTCGCGTACTTGTTCCGGTTCAACCGGGTTTTCGAACTGTACCTTGAAGTTACGTCCACCGGTGAAGTCGATACTCTGACTCAAGCCACGGATTGCAAATGAGCTGATACAAACGATAATTACTGCACTGACGATAATAAGGGACTTCTTGTTCGTACCCATAAAATCGAAACGTGTATTGGTCATCAGGTTCTTTGAAATCTTAGTTGTAAATGTCAGCCCCAGCCACTTATCTTTACTCATGAAGTGTTCGTAAACCAGACGAGTCATGAACACAGCTGTAAAGAAGGATACAAGGATACCGATAATCAATGTCGTAGCAAAACCACGAATCGGACCGGTACCGAAGTTGAATAGGATGATACCTGTGATGATAGATGTCAAGTTAGAGTCAAAGATAGCCGAGAATGCGTTGGAATAACCGTCAGCAAGTGCTTTCTTCACTCCCTTACCTGCGCGAAGTTCTTCTTTTGTACGTTCATAGATAAGTACGTTCGCATCCACTGCCATACCCAGTGACAACACCATACCGGCAATACCGGACATTGTCAGCGCAGCCTGGAAGGACGAAAGGATTCCCAGTGTAAAGAAGAAGTTGAGGATCAATGCCCCATTGGCAACCATACCCGGGATGATGCCATACATAGAGCACATATAAATCATCAACAGAATCAAAGCAACAACAAATGAGAAGATACCCGCATTGATAGATTCCTGACCCAGTGACGGACCTACGATATCTTCTTGTACGATGTGAGCCGGAGCCGGCATCTTACCTGATTTCAATACGTTAGCTAAGTCCTTTGCCTGCTCCGGAGTGAAATGACCTGTAATCTGTGAACGTCCGCCTGTGATCTCAGTGTTTACGTTCGGTGCAGAATATACATAGTTATCAAGAACGATAGCGATAGCACGACCGATATTCTGTTTGGTCAGTTGAGCCCAACGGCGTGCACCGTCAGAATTCATAGACATGCTGACAGCCGGTTTGCTGTACTGGTCGAATTCGTCTTTGGCATCTGTTACTACGTCACCTTCCAACGGAGCTTTGCCGTTGCGTTCGGTAGATTTGATTGCATACAATTCGAAAGTCTGACCTTTTTTGTCAAATTCGGAAGGAGAAACACCCCATTTCAGACGGAGGTCTTTTGGAAGTTCTGCTTTGATTTCCGGCATAGCCAGATATTTGTTAATGTCTGCAGTGTCCTTGTAGTTTGCATATCCGATAACCGGACCCTGCCCACTAGAGTTTAATTGCAGTATAGACAGCAAAGGATACTGTTTCTTGATCTCTTCCATGTTCGCAGCAGTTGCATCATCTTGTTTGGCGTCTCCTTTCAGAGCGGCAGCAAGGCTGTCGGCAGCACTTACGGCTTTCTTAGTCGGAGTTGCTTCGGTAAGAACAGCAGCTTTTGTAGTGTCTGTTGTAACAGAATCAGTAGTTGTTTCCTGAGTTAACACTGCACGCAATTTAGCGTCTGCTGACTGCATAGCCGGAAGAATTTCTTTGGCGGTATATGTTTCCCAGAATTCCAGGTTAGCCGAACCTTGAAGAAGTTTTCTCACACGTTCCGGTTCTTTGATACCCGGCAATTCTACCATGATACGTCCCATTTTGTCTTCCAGGCTCTGGATGTTCGGTTGAACCACACCAAAGCGGTCGATACGGGTACGAAGTACGTTGAATGAGTTCTCAACAGCCGCTTTTACTTCTTCTCTCAATACTTTTTCAACTTCCGCATCCGTTGATTTCTGGCTAACCTTGTCTTTCAACTGTTGTGTAGCGAATAGTTCGGAAAGTTTCGCGTCCGGAGCAATTCTGTGGTATTCTTTGACAAACAGGGTGATTACATCATCCTGACTGTTGATAGCCTGTTTTGCTGCTGTTGCCAATGCGTTATTGAAAGCTTCGTCCGGCTTGTTGTCAGCCAGTGCTTTAATAACATCAGGTACAGAAACTTCAAGGATAACATTCATACCACCTTTCAGGTCCAAACCTAAACTAATCTCCATTTCACGACATTGTTTCAGCGTCCAGTTACCCAGCCAGACCTTCTCATTGGAGAGAGAGTCAAGGTAGTCTTGTTCTACTTTCATGTCGCCGTTCGCAATTTCTTTCGCCTTGTTGTTATAATGGCGTGTTACGAAGGAGAAGGAGAGGTAGAACACGCATACCAGCGTGAGTAATACCGCAAAAACCTTTACAAATCCTTTGTTTTGCATTTTACTTTTAATTTATGATGATTACTTTTTTAATTTAATTTTCAGTTAAATTCTGTCGTACACAAGTCCTTTTTGCCGCATACAAGGCTGCAAATATAGTTTTTTTTTCACATTCATGTGTAATAAGCCCTCAAATATTTGATGTTTAAGGGCTTTTTTACCGATTTATTTCATTCCTCTGTTTTTCAGCAGTGGCTCCATGCTCGGTTCTGTGCCACGGAAATTTTTGTAGAGAGTCATCGGGTCTTCGCTGTCACCCTTCTCCAACACGTTCCGACGGAACAATTCGGCGGTGTTTTTGTCGAAGATTCCATGCTCTTTGAAAGCTTCAAAGGCGTCGTTATCCAGTACGTTAGCCCACAGGTAACTGTAATAGCCGGCTGCATATCCGCCGATGATGTGATTGAAGTAAGTCACACGGTAACGTGGGGCAATTTCAGAGATAAGATTGAGCTTGTCCATAGCTTCTTTTTCGTACGAAACAGCATCTAAATTCTTTACATCTTTCAGCATGTGCAGGTTCATGTCAAGGATAGCGGCAGCCAGCAGTTCGGTAGTCATGAATCCCTGGTTGAATGTTTTCTGCTGAAGTATTTTTTCGATGATTTCATCGGGGATTACTTTACCGGTAGCATAATGTTTGGCATACATTTTCAACACTTCCGGTTCGGTTGCCCAATGTTCGTTGATTTGAGAGGGAAGTTCTACAAAATCACGTACAACATTGGTGCCGGAAGTTCCTTTGTATTTGCATTGGGTGAGCAAGCCGTGCAGTGCATGTCCGAACTCGTGAAACAGTGTTTCCACTTCATCCATTGTGAGTAGAGAAGGGGTGTCACCTATCGGTTTGGTAAAGCTGCAAACATTGCATACTAGCGGACGGATTGGCCCACTTTGTTCGCGGTAGTTGCTCATCCATGCTCCGCCGCTTTTTCCGGGACGTGGGAAGTAGTCTACATAGAAGATACCGAGTTGGGAACCATCGACGTCTTTTACTTCAAACACTTCTACATCAGGGTGATAAGTAGGGATATCTTCCAGCTTGCTTAGGGTGATACCATATAGTTTATTAGCTACGGCAAAAGCACCTTCGCGGACATTTTCCAATTTGAAGTAAGGTTTCGTGTCTTCTTCGGACAGGTTGTATTTCTCTTTTCTGAGTTTTTCGGTGTAGTACCACCAGTCCCATGCTTCCAGTTTTTCACCTTTGCCTTCCTTGTCCATAAGTTGCTGAAGTTCTGCGGCCTCCGATTTCGCTTTTGGCAGGGCGTAGCTCCATAGATTATTCAGGAGGTCCATTACGTTATTAGCATTTTTAGCCATGGTTTCGTCTAACACGAAGTTGGCATAGCAATCGAAGCCCAATAAGTTCGCCTTTTCCAGACGGAGGGAAATGATTTTGCTGATTACTTCTTTATTGTCGTTCTTATCGTTATTATTTCCACGGTTGATATATGCTTTATACATCTTCTCACGGAGTGGGCGGTTTTCTGAATACTGCAGGAAGGGCAGGCGGCTGGCGTTATGTAGAGTAAACAACCATTTTCCCGGTTGTCCGGCAGCTTTAGCCTCTTCGGCGGCACTTTGGCAGAACCATTCCGGCAGGCCGGCAAGGTCTTCCTGCTTGTCAACGAAAAGTTGGAAAGCATTATTCTCGTTCAATACATTGTTGCTGAAGGTGATACCGAGTGTAGAAAGTTCCTTGTTGATTTCACGGAGACGGGCTTGTTGTTTTGTGTCGAGGTTGGCTCCGGAGCGGACAAAGCTTTTATAGGTCTTGTCTAGCAGTCGTTGTTGTTCTATTGTCAGGTTCAATGAGTCTTTTTGTTGATAGACATCGTTTATCCGTTTGAAAAGTGTCTGGTTCAAGGAAATATTATCTTCGTGTTCCGAAAGAACCGGAGCCAGTTTGATAGACAACTCGGTCAGCGAATCGGTCGTTTCTGCGTCTGTCATATTGAAAAAGATAGCACTGACACGGTCTAAAATGGGAGCACTGTTGTCCAGCGCTACGATTGTATTTTCAAATGTTGGAACTTCCGGGCTCTCGATGATAGCCTCGATGTTCTGATTTTGTTCTTCGATACCTTTCAGGAAGGCGGGTTCGTAATGTTCCAGTTTAATCTTATCAAAAGAAGGAACACCATACTCTGTTTGAAGCTCTGTAAAGAAAGGATTACTTTCTGTTTTTGTAGTACAGGAGTACATCATGCAACTTGCAGCTAAAATGGTTAGTGTTTTTTTTATCATCATAAGTGTTTTATATTAGAGTTTACAGTTCTTATCGCTTGCTGATATGGCACCAGATAGGGTAGTGGTCCGAAGCCTTTATAGATCGGTCTACGGTGCAGTTATAAGCTTTCAGGTTAGGGCTTATCAGGATATTGTCGATACGGAAATAGAATTTGTTCTGATTATACGAGATTCCTAATCCTTTGCCGGATTGGGTAAATGCGTCGTCCAATTTTTGAGTCAGGATACGGTGAGTATACGAGATAGAGCCGTCGTTGAAATCACCACACGCTATAATAGTCGGATATTTGCTTTCTGTAATGGCTTTGTTTACGGAGTCTGCCTGCGAAGCGCGGATGGCTGATGCTTCCGCTAATTTTTTGACCAGTTGCCGAAGTCCGGTTTTTACCTTCTTGGCGTTCGGGTCCTTAATCATATCCTCATACATTCCCCGGTCTTCCTTGGTAAGTTTGTTGGACTCCAAATGGTTGTTAATCAGAGTGACTGTGTCATTATTCACTGCCAGCACATATTTGACGGAACCATTGTATGTACTTTCATAATCAATGGGAGATACTGAAAGTATGGGATATTTAGAAAAACAGGCAAGCTGTACGTCGCTTCTGTTTTGTCGGCGAACGGAATAATAGGGATATGCTTTCAATGCTTTTTTGATGTCTGCTTCTGTCAGATATTTTTTATTCTGCGCTGCATTATATTCTTGCAAACAGATAATATCTGCTTTGCTGTTAACCAGGTATGATAAGATTGGATTCTTTCCGTCTTTCTTTTCCAAATTGCTGAAATTCATTACATTATAAGAAAGAATTTTGATACTTCCTTCCGGGATTGTCTTGGTAGTGGAATTGAAAGGAATATAGGTCCTTATCTGCGGAAAGCAAACCAAAAAACCGATTAGCGGTACTAAAGCATACCGGTAATTGATGAATACCCAGAAAATGATAAAAGCGATATTGATTACCAAAAATAGTGGAAATGCAAGCCCCAGTCCAGAGGAAAGCGGATTCAATTTCGGATTAAGATAAGGACTGTAAGCGCTCAATATCAGCGTTCCTACGAAGAAAGCGTTGATAGCTAATATCAGATATGCGACAATTTTGCCAATATGTTCCATCTTATTATCTTTTGCTTGCATCGAACAAGCTTTTCTTTTCCTCCGTCGTCAGACTGTCGTAACCGGATTTTTTCAATTTATCCAGAATGCGGTCTATTTCGTCGGACTGTGCTTTTTTATGGGCGTTGTAATCATAATCTTTTTCACGACTGGTCGTGCCTCCTCCGTAATGTACTTTCATTTTGGGTTTGTGTTTCCATGTCTTTTTCTGGAATAGAGAGATAAAAGCGTCCAGAAGCCAGTTGATCCATGCGGTCAGATCCGCCCCTTTGCTTAGGCTGGCGGCAAACCAAAGTCCGGCAAGAGCGCCGCCCAAGTGAGCGATATGTCCTCCGGCATTGCTTGACGTGATAGATAATACGTCAATTCCTATAACAACGAGTGCCAGATATTTGAGACGGATTGCGCCGAAAAGAAAGAGTTGTACCCGGTAATTGGGCTCACGGTAAG
>ULXC01027458.1_pt1 | contig 9618 bp, 5 predicted proteins | sample 1960721 | NCBI WGS metagenome assembly ULXC01 (sample SAMEA4835822, study PRJEB28245) | human gut metagenome | biome: gut microbiome; material: fecal sample | place: Denmark | collected 2008
ATTTCCCTGTGGGTCAGGTTCGGCACGGAATCCTTTCTCCACAAGCCGTTTTGCCATCTTCCGCTCCTGTGCATTCGATACTTTCGGCATATATTCCGGTTCCTGCCCATCAGCGGAAGTGTCTGAAACAAGACGCAGGTAAGCGGACGCCATTTCCTTGTCAAACTCCGATTTTCCGTCCGGAGTTCCCGCCATAGCCATCACTGCATAATGCATCGGGACTAATTTCCCCTTTCCATCGGGATGACGGCCGGACATCGACAACGGGAAGTTCAACTTATTACAATAGAAACGCATGGCAAGTAATGCATTTTTCACTGTTTCGTGCGCCAACTCGGATACGGCAAACTCTGTATGATTAAAGAGGTAGATCATATTTGTTGCTCCGTCCAAACCGCCGACAGCATAAGCCGGGTAGTGATTGCGGTGATGAAAAACGCCGCCATCGCTCTTGAACGACCCAAACAATCCGGGAGCCGGACGGCAACCGTAATCAATCCAACGGGAGAAGGATTTCAGGTATTGCAGCTTCTCCGGGGTATCTTCCATCATCAGGATACTTGCAATGCGACCGGTAGTTTGCGTGTTAAAGGAATCCATATCAATTCCGTTGCCCTCAGGTTTGGGATACACCTCGTTGGTTATCGCATACCAACGCAATGTCTGTTCGGCTTCCGGCAACTTTCCGGCTTCCCGAAGTACGTCTTTCATCAGGAAATAAGCCAGGTATAACCCGCGAACACTATATCCGTAATGGTGAATATTCCCCCAACAGCTACCATAAGCCACTCCCTGGTCGGTTATATGGTCATACATCGCCAGAAACTTCTGCTTCATTTCTTCCCGGATTTCCGACTTTGCAGCACTATTATTATAGGCTACGGCAATCCGCCGCATCAAATCAAAGTAAGCACGCATTTCTATGCCGAGTTTAGTCAGCATATCTTTATTCCAATCTGGAATAATCCGTTCATAGGCCTCGGCAGCACGTACCATATAAATAGGTACGCCCGATACCTGCCCGTTCTTGTAAGTAATCTGGTAGAAATCATATTTCTTGCGGATAGTCTCCACTTCCTTGTCCGAGAGCTTGCCTTTTGTATAATTCATGTCGCGGAAACGTTTCTCCAACAGTTGCATTTCTTCTTTTTGCTTGTCGCTGACAGGAGTCAATTCGATATCCGGCTTCAGAAGAGAGTGCTTATAAATAACCAGCCAGTGATTTTTTGTTTCGGGATTAACAAAAGGTACTTGCAAATCGGCTGTCTGCTGACGTGCATCAACCTTCGTTGCAGTAATCAAATGATCGATGAAAAGGCGCCCTTTTGCATTTGGGGCGACAATACGAAGTTCATTCATACCTTCTTCCGGTGTGCCTTGCATATCACGCTCATAACAAACCCATGCGGCACGCCAACCTTTAAAGTTGATTCCGAAAGGGAAGGAGGTGCATTTCTTTCCGTCTTTCAAAAATTCAAATTCAATGGTTGCTTTCTGCGGTTCTTCATTGTATATCCACACGATAAATGCCGAAAGATACAAGTCCTTGCCCGTAGGGTCTTTCTTTTCAAACTTCAGATCTTTCTTAAGCTCCAATACGGCACCGGGATTAAACGCCCATTCCATCGAATGTTTTCCGTCTTTATAATGTGTATCGGAGATAGATAATTGAGACTGGGTGGCGGAAATACATTCCGGTACTTGCGGATCTTCAAAAGAGAACATCCGCTCGTCCGTCACGACTTGCGCATAAAGAAATGCCGGACATAAGAGAGATAGCAGAGTGAATACTCCTAATTTCGTAAAAGCTTGTTTCATCATGGATTTATGGTCTTAGTTAGATTTATTTCTATTAATTCGGTTTTAAAATATCGTCACCTTGAAATCTGTAAACAACACATGATTCTGTAAAAGGCGCAAACCAAAATGCCCGTCTCCCTCACTGCCTGTAATAGAATAACGGAACAGTTCTTCACCGTTAACGGAATAAGTGGTCACTCCCTTTTGTACACGAATACTAATCTGATACCATTGATTCGGAACAAGTAAATGCGGGGTATCCGTATATTCTCGAAGTAATGGTTTCACTTTATCATCCGCTACTCCGTAGTACTTGCCGTTATACCGGCGGAAACGGGTGGTGGAATTATCATTTCCCCCGTATCCAACGTAAAAAAGATCTAATGTATTATAGTTTTTAAAGACACCATTACGCCACTCGCTACGGGCAAAAAGATTATCAAGTTTTTTAGGATCATTGGCAGCCCAAAAGCAGTTTAAATCACTCAGACGGTCATATTTCCCGCCTTTCATCACCATACAAATGCGATAGTTTATCTCATAATCACCCGTCAGGCGTTGCTGATACCACATCGTTAGCCCACCGGGCACGATTAGTTCTACTGTATCCGCACGCTCTATCATCTGCAAGGCACGGGATTCATCTTCAATCTTCCACTGTTGCACAGAGGTGTTTTCATGTTGTGCATACAGCATGACACTATTCAAAAGAAAAAAAGTAATCAGACAGCAGCTTGTAGAGAATCGTTTCATCATCAATGGCATTAGTTTAAAGACATTCTTTTCGGATACAAAGAAACCCCTCTTTTTTCAAAAAGAGGGGTTCAAATTGTACAAAATATCTCAAATAATGTATCGTCAGAGAAATGGTAGATGAAAAAGAGTCAGAACTAGGATATTATGTAGGAGAATCTTAAGAGAGTAGTAAGCTTTTTCAAGGATGTATCTCTTTGAAAGCTGCATTTTCCTCTTTTACTTGCTGAATGGTCTGCTTCAATTCCCCGATCGGCAAATCATATCCATACCAGCCTGTATAACAGTCCACTACATACCATTTCCCATCGACAGCCTGTTCAAATTCGACACGCAAGTCGATTTCTGATTCCTCATAACCTGCTTCGAACACTTTATGAACCGGCTCATTGAGAGTGAACTTAGAAACATAAATACCACCTTCTTCCTGCTCAATGCGTTCTTCCTTCATCGTTTCACTATCCAGCAACGGCCATTTTTCTTTGGTGAACGGAAACGTTTTCTCAGTTTCTCCGTCATCGGCCAATAAAGTAATCGGTGTCTTTAATGGAAACTTGATACGGGTATATTGGAATGCTGCACTGGACGTAAACTTATCAAGGAATGATTTAAAATCCTCACCGGACTGTGCTATCTCATTCTTCGCTTTAGCCCTGGAACTATTACCGCAAGAAATCAAAGACACTCCCAACAGCAACACACTGGCTAACAGACAACATACAAACCTTTTCACGTTCATAAATATATAATATTAGTGATTCATTCCCATAATACAAATGCTATCATTCAAGGCACAAAGATAATCACAAGTTCAACATCTTCATACACGAGAGTCGCGAAATAGAAAAATTACCGTTAAACAACTATAAATTACATATATTAGATGTGGGGATGACTATCTTTAGGGGGTATTTACTGTAACTAGTATCACTTTAAATCAGACATACTTATGACACACATTCATCCATTCCGTCTTTTCGTCTTTTTATTACTATGCTGTACACGAGTTATCACATTCGCCCAATCCGACAGTTACCAGACAATACCCGAATCTTTGCGGGGTTATTGGCAATACAAAACAGAGAACGTATCCGACTGGAACGGACCTCTCATTGGAGAGAATTTTGTAGAAGCTCTCTATACCGTTTTCCAGGTCGAACAAATGGAAAAGAAAACCGATGGAAGCTATCTCTTCCACCTGCGGAACCAAAATGGAAATAAAATGGATTTCCGTTTCACCCCTATCAGCGAAGATAGTGCTATCATCTTCTATCAAGGCTGGAAAGAACCTAAACACTGTGTCCGCAAGCAAATTCCCGACCACACGGAAATGCTCACTCCCACTACACTGCCTGACATCATTTACAAGAAATGGGTGGAAGGATTGTCCGGCAATGTTATATACGAATTTACACGCGATGGTAAATTTATATATGACGGAAAAACATGGGATATCGTATCTGCCGGACATTTCCTTAATAAAGAGTATCGTCTGCTCGCCAAAAACGGAGAACGGTACAAACTGCTTTACCTTAGCTTTCCTTTTCCCAACTCAATGAAGGTTGCAGCCGAATTACAGAATGAGACAGTATTTCCCATCGCAACTTCCCGCCCTGAAGTATATACCATCACCGGATGTTGGGTGAATCAGGCAACCGGCGAATGGACTATTGGTTTCTTTGAAAACTTCGCCGTATACCAATGCCGGTTCTGGGACTACGAATCCATACAAATTAAAAAGGATGAAACCGTCGTCAAACTAAAAAACAATACAACCCGCCTGACTCTATCTCTGAAACATAAGAACAGAGCTTCTTGCAACATTGCATTCGGAAAAGATAATCCACAAAAATATATCCTCTGTAACGGCAAACATCTACCGGACTACCCGTTAACCGATACTACACCGTTCATCGACAACGGGTACCGGACAGACATCGTCACCCTCACCGGATACCTGCGCAATCTTCCTTCTTCACGCCCTTTCGACGTTAGCATACCTGACATGATTACAGGCAAAGAAGAAAAATACCAGACTGACATCGACTCGCTAGGACGGTTTACCCTGCGATTTCCCGTACTGAACAGTCATAATGTCTTTATCGACTGGGGACGTACGACCATCTGGTCGGCGGTAGAACCCGGAGAAACTTATTTCTTATACGTAGATTATGCCCAACAACAAAAGTTATTCATGGGAAAGAAAGCACGTGTACTCAACGAACTTCTCTCCCATGAAGGACTGAGGGAATCACTCGATTATAATGAAGAACAAAAAAGAAGTAATCTGGAGTGTCTGCACAAGACACAGGAAAGGCTTCATCGCCAACTGGAGTTCCGGAAGAAAACACTCCAAGAACATCCGTTGCTTTCTGACAAATACCGCTACTACACCGAACAGGAACTACGATACGATGCGGCATCTACCCTGATGCAACGACGTTTCTCAGTAGACCGTAACAAACAGGAACATTTGGAAGACGAATTCATGAACTATATAGATTCTGCTTTTTACCCACATCCAGTACATCCTTATACTCTTCTCAGAGGGTATAATTCATTCATGAGAGATTACATTGGTTATATCGACGACACAACTCCATCATCCAACAGCCTAACCTTAACACCTCAAAATATGGAGAGACTTTACTTTGCCTTTGAAGCCGAAGGTAAAGTCCGGCTATCCGAAGAAGAAAAGAACGCACTACGCAGTTTCAGCAAATATCAGGAAGAAATTGAAAAGTTGCAGACTGCCAAAGCCGATTCAGCAACCATTAAGGCTTACACCAAGGAACAGGAAACTGTCATCAAACCCCAGATAGAAATAATAGAGCAACTCATTGCCAGAGACGGTCTTCTCAATGAATATATGACAGGACAGATGTACGTTAATGCAATCAACAACAGCATGGCAATTATCGACTCCCTTCAAATGGATAAGGACCTGAGAGAGATTCTAAAAACAAAGTGCTATTATGAAGTGCTTCAATATACCCATAAGGAATTGCCCGACAGCCTTATCAGTAAATTTAAAAAGGAAGTTACGAATCCTTCTTTGCAATCTTATGTTTTGGTCCAGCAACAGAAATATGATAAAGTATCACATAAAACCATCGAACATCCGGAAAGCCTGATGCCGAATGCCCCTCTGGAAAGAATAACGGACGGCGAACAGTTATTCCGCAAAATCATTGAGCCATACAAAGGGAAAGTGATTTATCTGGATATTTGGGGGACTTGGTGCGGTCCGTGCAAGGATATGATGCAATATGCGGGAAACATTAAGAATCTATTTGCAGGAAAAGAAGTCGTGTTCCTTTACCTTTGCAATCATTCGACAGACAAGTCATGGAAAAACATTATCAAAGAGTACGGTCTGACAAGCAAAAGTTCAGTCCATTACAATTTGCCCGACAAGCAACAGTCTGCCATTGAAAAATATCTTGGAGTCCATTCCTACCCTACCTATATGTTAATAGATAAGGAAGGAAACATTGTAAACCGCAAAGCTCCCAGACCTACAATGGAAAACCAACTTCTAAATGCAGTCTATAAGGAACTGGAAAAGTAAGAGGTACTTACTTCTTCCGCAAATATTCATATCCGAAACGACAATACAAACATTTACGTTTATCACAATATTCTTTTTGCAACTGTATCAGCGCCTGACTATCCGCAGCAGAAGCTACCGGTAGTCCGGCGTCGCTCCAGGAGCGAATAATATGGTTATTCTCCGCTTTCAGTTCTTCCAGAAAGCGTCCGGCACGTTCGCACATTCCTTCATCGGCCTTGTGCAAACCATATGTATACAAGAAAGGGACAACGGTATTGATGATAATCAGGTCTTTCGACTGTTCTCCTAACAATTTTTCCCTTTGTGGAGAAGTACGACCGAATATATAATGATTCTCCCAATAAACAGAAGTACGGGTGGAGAGCAAAATTCTCACTTCCGCCAATGTCTCCGCCTCCAATAAACGGGAAAACAACTTGTCCCCTTTCTGATAAAGATAAGCCAGTTGTGCCAGCCGGATATGAGGAAAATTATCCGGGCGAAGCCGGAGAAAACGCCAGAGAGTAGCGTCCATTACCCGAAATATCTCAAACTTCCGTTGCAAATAATGAAATTCTTTGCTAAGACGCAGGCAGTATTCATCCTTTTGTTCTTCTTTCAGAAATGTATCTTCAAACAGTCCCGCCATACCATAGAAAAGAGCTTCTATCTGAAACAGATCGTTCCGGTGCTTGTCCAACGCACGAAACGGAAGCAGCTCCGCCCATGCCTCAAAAGCATCACCGTTCAAGCCAAAACCATAATTACGGGCAAGAGTGATGAAGAAAACATCTTCCCAGTTATTGTTACAATGTTCGAGACGTGCTCCTATCAGTTTCGCCTTTTGTTCCAGCCGTTCCGTTTGCAAGGCAGACAACCACGAATGAACCGTAAGCTTCGGTAAAGAACGGAGGATCGGATAACAAGCCGGATAACAGTCGGACACGCAAAGTTCATAATAATGCATTTTTATCCGTTCGGGACAGCTCACTATCATTTGCGGAATGACTTCCCCGTTGGTACGGGTCACTTCTCCGTCCGCTTCACCCACTATATGCAGGATCACCGAGTCATAGACTTTATCACCATCGTGCCCGTGACGGAACCAATCCGAAGAACGGGTATGGATTTCCACGTTTCCTACCCATAAAGTATTGTTTATCTTTAATTTGGCATTGAAGAAATCAGGACCGGAATTCGGATTCCGGAGACCGGGATCAATAACCTCTACCGGTAAGCCTTTGGTGGTTTGCAGGATTTCAAGGGAGAATAATTTATGTTTCCACACGTAGTGGAGAAGGTGTTCCATGTTAACAAGACGTTAATGTACACTGCAAATGTAATAAAAATCTTATCTTTGCGACTATTATTTTGAATATAAGTCAGAAAACAATGAAAATAGCATTGATCGGTTACGGAAAAATGGGCAAAGAGTTAGAAAAGGTTGCCCTGAGTCGCGGACACGAAATTGTCTGCATTATTGATATCAATAACCAGGAAGACTTCGAGTCGGAAGCATTCAAATCGGCTGATGTTGCCATAGAATTTACAAATCCGACAGTGGCTTACAGCAACTATATGAAAGCCTTTAAAGCCGGAGTCAAACTCGTATCAGGCAGTACCGGATGGATGTCCGAACATGGCGAAGAAATCAAGAAGCTCTGTACGGAAGGCGGAAAAACGCTGTTCTGGTCGTCCAACTTCAGCTTGGGAGTAGCCATTTTCTCTGCTGTAAACAAGTATCTGGCCAAGATAATGAATCAATTCCCCGCGTATGACGTCACCATGAGCGAAACACACCATATCCACAAACTCGACGCTCCCAGCGGAACTGCCATTACGCTGGCAGAAGGTATTCTAGAGAATATAGACCGTAAGGATAAATGGGTGGAAGGGACATTTACGGCACCGGACGGAACAATCAGCGGAACAACTGACTGCGCTCCGGACGAACTTCCGATCAGTTCTATCCGCGAAGGTGAAGTTTTCGGTATTCATACTGTTCGTTATGAGTCTGATATTGACAGCATTTCAATCACTCACGATGCCAAGAACCGGGGCGGTTTCGTACTCGGGGCTATATTGGCCGCCGAATACACCGCGCATCACGAAGGTTTCCTGGGAATGAAAAACTTATTTCCGTTCTTAAACGAATAAAGGTTCTAATATAAATATACCACTATGAGACAAGCCACACGTGCACAATGGATTAAATGTGCTATTGCTATTCTTCTCTATCTTGTTTTCCTCATCTGGGTGCGAAGCTGGTGGGGATTAATCGTCATACCTTTCATTTTCGATATCTATATCACAAAGAAAATACCCTGGTCGTTCTGGAAAAGGTCAAAGAATCCGGCAGTTCGGAGTGTCATGAGCTGGGTAGATGCTATTATCTTTGCATTGGTAGCCGTTTACTTTGTCAATATCTATATCTTCCAAAACTACCAGATTCCTTCTTCTTCTCTAGAGAAATCATTGCTGGTAGGCGACTTTCTATATGTCAGCAAAATGAGTTACGGCCCCCGCGTGCCGAACACACCGCTTTCTATGCCGCTGGCGCAACATACATTACCAATTGTAGGTACTAAATCATATATCGAATGGCCACAATGGAAATATAAAAGAGTGCCGGGATTCGGCAATGTGAAATTGAATGACATCGTAGTGTTCAACTTCCCTGCAGGAGATACGGTAGCCGTCAATTACCAACAGACGACAGACTTTTATACATTGGCATACGGCGAAGGCCAACGCATATATTCCAAACAGATAGATATGGATAGCCTGACACGCGAACAACAGCGTGCCGTGTATGACTTATATTACGCCGCAGGACGCAAACAGATCCTAAATAACCCGCGAACCTACGGAGAAGTGCTCTGGCGTCCGGTAGACCGCCGCGAGAATTATGTAAAACGCTGTGTAGGACTGCCGGGTGACACGCTCCAGATCGTAGACGGACAAGTCATGATTGACGGCAAGGCAATCCAGAATCCGGAGAATCTGCAATTCAACTATTTCGTGCAAACAACCGGTCCATATATCCCGGAAGAAATGTTCCGCGAACTGGGAATCAGCAATGCTGACAGGACACTAATGGAAGACTCCGGTTATGAAATCGGACTATTGGAAATGGGACTCGACAGCCGGAATGCGCAAGGAAAACTGAATCCTGTATATCATCTCCCGCTGACTAAAAAGATGTATGACACTCTTCTGGGCAACAAGAAGCTAATCAGCAAAATAATCATGGAACCGGAAGCCTATGCCGGACAAATGTATCCGCTGAATCTTTACACCAAGTGGGACCGCAACAACTACGGCCCAATCTGGATTCCGGCCAAGGGAGCTACCATTACGCTGACTCCGGACAACCTGCCTATCTACGAACGTTGTATCGTGGCATACGAAGGCAACAAGCTGGAAGTGAAGTCGGACGGTATCTATATCAACGGTGAAAAGACCAATGAATATACCTTCAAAATGGATTACTACTGGATGATGGGTGACAA
>ULXC01015023.1_pt1 | contig 9437 bp, 9 predicted proteins | sample 1960721 | NCBI WGS metagenome assembly ULXC01 (sample SAMEA4835822, study PRJEB28245) | human gut metagenome | biome: gut microbiome; material: fecal sample | place: Denmark | collected 2008
CCGCTAATAAATATGCTTAATATTTCAAATACTCAATTTGGTATGCTTTTTACATTACTTGGAACGGCTACATTTTTCTATATTCCTGCGGGGGGGTTAAATAATAGATTTACCCCGAGACAATTAATAATAAGCGGACTAATTATAAGAATAATAGGAACGGTTTATATGGTAGCTTTTGTTAACGCTTCTTTTATATCTTTATGCATAGTCGCTTTGTCTTGGGGAATAGTTGACGCATTCTTTTGGCCCGCAATTTTAAATGGAACGAGATTATTTTCAAGCGAAGAAAATCAAGGTTTAGCTTTCGGATTATTAGAATCTGTTAGAAGAGCTATGGAATTGGGAATGAACGCTTTAGCTTTATTAATATTTATGAGATTGGGAGCTAATTCAAGCGCTATGAGAATTATAATCTCAATTTATACGATATTAATAGTTTTATGGGTATTATTATCAATAAGATATATACCAAATATTATGTATTTAAAATCTGAAACGGCATCCGAAAAGAATAAAGAAGCTTTTCAAGGACTTATAAAAGCGTTATTATGTCCTGAAGTTTGGCTTTCTGGTTTAATAAGTATGGCTATATATACTACATATATAACAATCGTATATTCAGTTCCATATATGCAAAATGTGTTTATGCTAACTCCAACTCAAGCCGTTGCATTCGGTTTATTTACTGCTTCAGGAATAGGAATAATAGGAGGAATATTGGGAGGCTTTTTAGGAGATAAAGTTTTTAAATCTCCCGTAAAAATGCTTTCCGCTTCTTTAACTTTAACGGTTATAGTTTTGCTTGGCGTATTATTAACTCCAAAAAATACAAATTATTTATATATGAGTATAGTTTTAATGTTTGTATTTTCATTCGTAATATTTATATCAAGGTCGGTTATGTTTGCTCCTATAGGAGAAGCAAATATACCTAAAGATTTCAGCGGTTCGGCTATGGCTGTTGCAAGCTTTTTAGCATATTCGCCTATATTTTGGGCTTATGGATTAAATGGTTATTTACTTGATATTAACAAAGATAATCCAGCTCAAGGATATTATTATATATTTTTAATAGCGTTAATATCTTCGGCAGTTGGAGCTATATGCGCGATTATATTATATAAATTGACGAAATTAAAAAAGAGTAAAGAAAATAATAATTAATAGTTAATAAAAAATAAATAAACAAGGAGATTTTATTATGTTTTTAAGACCTGTTATCGCCCATAGAGGCTTTTCAAATAATTATCCTGAAAATACTATGATAGCTTTTGAAAAGGCTATAGAAATAGGAGCTAAATGTATAGAAACCGATGTTACTATATTAAAAGACGGAACTTTGGTTTTATTTCACGACTATGAAACTAAAGAACATTCTAATTATGACGGCATTATAAACGATTTAGATTATAATGCAATTAAAGAAATAGACGCTGGTTCATGGAAAGACGCCAAGTTTTCTTCGGCAAGAATTCCAACTCTTAAAGAACTTATAGATTTAGCAAAAAGAAATAATACAATAGTCAATTTAGAATTAAAAGGAGAAGCGGGAAAAAATGAAAAATATTGGGACAGCATAGTTGAGAATACTGTAAAAACTGTTGCGGACAATAAAGCTGAAGATTTAATATTTTATTCAAGTTTTGAATTTGATATGTTAAGGACTTTAAAGAAAATATCGAAGAGCGCAAAATTTGGAATATTGCTTTGGGAAGAAACAGATAATTGGAAAGATATAGCGGACGAACTTAAACCTCAATCTATGCATTTATACGATAAAACCGTTACGGAAAAATTAGCGAAAGATATAAAAAAAGAAAATTATGAATTATATGTTTATACCGTTAATTCTGTCGATTTAGCAAATAAATTATATTCTATTGGAGTAGACGGAGTTTTTACGGATATGCCCGATATATTTTCAAAAGATTTATATTAATTTAATTCAAACGCTTAAATTAATAGCCTAAAATATGTTAATTGATAATTAATTTCTTTTATGATATTATTAAACAAATTTTAATTTAAAATATTTATCTAATAACAAAAATCGGAGAATAAAAATGTCATTAATAAGAGCAAAAGAATATTTAAAAAAATTTGAGCTTGAAGATAGAGTTATGGAATTTCCCGTTTCATCGGCAACGGTTGAAGAAGCTGCAAAAGCGTTAAACTCTGAAGAAAAAGAAATTGCAAAAACTCTCTCTTTTCTTATAGACGATAAACCAATATTAATAGTAGTAGCGGGAGATTGCAAAATAGACAATAGCAAATATAAAGCGGAATTTTCTACAAAAGCGAAAATGATTCCTTTTGAGAAAGTGGAAGAATTAATCGGGCATGGCGTGGGCGGAGTTTGTCCTTTCGGAGTAAACGATAATGTAGATATTTATTTAGACGAATCTTTAAAAAGACTTAAAATCGTTTATCCAGCTTGCGGAAGTTCCAACAGCGCGATAAAATTAAAAGTGGAAGAACTTGAGAAAATAGTCAATTACAAAAAGTGGGTTGATGTTTGTAAATATGCGGAAAATTAATTTATGCCAACTTCAAAAGAATACAGAGATTTAATTTTAGATAAATTGGATTTGCTTGAAAATATAAGTTATAAATTAATGATGGGAGAATATTTGCTTTATTATAATAAAATTTTATTTGGCGGAATTTACGATAATAGACTTCTTATAAAAATTGTCGAAACTAATAAAGATTATAATTTAGAAGAAGCTATTCCTTATAAAAATGCAAAGCCAATGTATTTTATAAAAGATATTGAAGATAAAAAATTTTTAAAAGAGATTATTATTAATACTTGTAAAAGTCTTAAAATTAATAATAAAAAGAATAAAAAATATTTGGAATAAAAAATGAAAATATTAATTATAAGTTTATTAATTTTATTGTTAATTGCCTGTTCGGAAAAATCGAATATGAAAGGAAATTCTAAAAACTCTACAAACGATATTCAAAATAATATTGAAGCGGAAGAAGAAAATACTACAATGTTTTTCTATATAAGCAAAGACGATTATGTAAATGTAAGAGAAAGTCCAAAAGGAAAAATACTTTTTAAAATAAACGGACATGGAGGAGAAATTTATTATTGGCAATTTTTAGGGAAGGAAGAAAATTGGTATAAACTAAAATATTACGATTATGATAATAAAGATTATAAATATAACGACAAAGAAGTTTATATATACGATAGCGAAATAACGACAAATAAAACCTTTAGTTATAATAATTTAAATTCGGAAGAAGAAAGATTTATAAAAGCCGTTGAAAATAACGATATTCAAACCGTTGAAGAATTATTAAAAAACAAAAAAATTGAGATTAATAAATCTATATATAATCATAATCAAAAACAAACCGAATACTATTTTTATTCGGAAAGCAAAGAATATGTCGCATTAGCTATTGCCGTGAATAACGGAAACTATAAAATGGTTCAAATTCTTGTAGAAAATAAAGCGAATATTAATATAGTATGCAAGGAGAGTGAAGGAGACGATTTATTTTATTATACTGAATATACGCCTTTTGCGAGAGCCGTTCGATTAGGACATTACGACATTGCAAAATATCTTGCAGAAAATGGAGCGGATGTAAATTCAACGGAAAATACGGATAGCGATGGAGACGCAGGAACTTATATTTATCAACCTTTAATAATGGTTTTGGAAAATGGAGATTATGAGTTTGCAAAATTCCTTTTAAGCAAAGGAGCGAATGTAGACTGTATAATGGGAGAAGATTATGATGGAGCGGCGGACGAATACTATACGGCTTTAATAAGAGCGGCAAAAATAGGCAATTACGATATGGCTAAATTTTTAATAGATAACGGAGCGAATATAAACGCATCAAGAAAAATTGACGGAGCGGATACAGGAGAAACGGCTTTAGATTTGGCGGAAACCGAAGAGATAAAAGAATTATTAAGAAAAGCTATTAAATAAATAGATTGTTTATTTAATAAGATAATGTAAAACCAATGTATTTTATAAAAGATATTGAAGATAAAAAATTTTTAAAAGAGATTATTATTAATACTTGTAAAAGTTTAACTAATAAAAAGAAAACTAATAAATAGGGATAAAAATATTATATAATTTATTCCCTATTTATTAAAACTTATTAAATATTTATTAATCTCTACTTCTAACTTTAGATAACAATCTTAAAATTTCCAAATATAACCATACCAAAGTGACAAGCAAACCAAAAGCGCTATACCATTCAAAATATTTCGGCATATTCATATTAGCTCCTTGTTCTATAAAATCGAAATCAAGAAGTAAATTAAAAGAAGCTATAGCGACTATAACAACGCTTATTACTATTCCGATTGGACTAGAATCGTTTAAAAAAGGAACTGACATTTTAAAAAAACCAAGTATAAAATTTATAAAATATACTATCGTAATGCATAGAGTAGCGCCGAATATAACGCTTCTAAATTTATCGTTTACTTTTATTATTCTAAATCTGTATAACAAAAGCATAATGAGTAAATCTGCAGAAGTGAAAAATACGGCTTGAGCTACTATTCCTTCATAAACCGCATTAAACATAAAAGATATTCCGCCTATTGCAACGCCTTCTAAAATAGCGTAAAGAATAGAAAAAGTTTTTGACATTTCTTTTTTGAATATCATTATAATAGCAAGCAAAAGCGCTCCGATACTTGAAACCATAACCGCTGGATATAATAATTCTATATTTCTTGCCAAAACAAAATAAACGCTAACTAAAGCGGAAAGCATAAGTATTAAAGATAACATTATAGCTTTATTAATAGCACCGTTTATTGTCATTGTATCTTCATTTGAATTTTTAATCGCATAATCAAACGCTTTGTTTGATAAAGCTGGATTTGCCATATTTAATCTCCTTAATTGTTTAATTTTAGATATTATATATTATAAAAAATAAATATCAAATAATTTTAAATACTTTAAAAGTTAAAATTATTATTTTTATTGTAATAAAAATATCATATATAAATTAATTTTCAAAAAAAGTTTGATATAACGACTTTATAGCTTTATTTAAATCTTTTTCTTTGACGCCTATCATAATACTCGCTTCGCTTATACTTTGGTTAAGCATCTCTATATTAACATTCGCTTTTTCCATAGAGTTCATAGCTTTAGCCGAAGTTCCTATTGTCTCTTGCATTCCTTCGCCTACAAGCATAATTAATGCAAGTTCATGGTCAAAAAAAGCGCTATCAACTTTAAGCTCATCTCTAACTTTTCTGTATATTCTTTGTTCTTTTTCGGGAGTTATAGCCGAATTTCTTACTATTACAGAAATATTATCTATTCCCGAAGGAGCATGTTGATAAGGTATATTTTCATTTTCTATTATCTCTAAAAGTTTTCTTCCAAAACCGACTTCTCTATTCATTAAATATTTGCTTACATACAAACATGAAAAATCCGACTCGCCCGAAACTCCAACGACAGGATTTTTACTTTTATTTCTACTCGCCAATATTTTAGTTCCTTTAGATTCCGTATTATTAGTATTTAAAATATGAACGGGAATATTCGCTTCATAAACGGGTTGTAAAGCTTCCGCATGCAAAACATTAAATCCGCCATAGCTTAACTCTCGCATCTCTCTATAAGTAAATTCGTCTATAAGTTTTGGATTATCTATTATTAAAGGAGATGCTGCAAAAACTCCGTCAACATCGGTAAAATTTTCGTAAATATCCGCATTAACCGCTTTAGCTAAAATCGAACCCGTTATATCGCTTCCGCCTCTTGGAAAAGTTACTACTTCGCCTTTTTCAGTATAGCCGAAAAATCCTGGAAATATTATTAAAGCGTTTTCATTTTTTAATTTTGATAAATTTTTATAAGATTTATCTAAAACCGTAGCGTTTCCAAATTCTTCAGAAAGCAAAAGCCCCGCGTCTTTCGGGCTAATATATTTTGCCTTTATTCCCAAAGAATTAATATAAGCCGCCACAATTTTTGCGCTTATATCTTCGCCCAAAGCTTTTACACCGTCTTTGAATTTTACGGCTAAAGATTTATCTTCCGATATTCTTATTTTTATGTCTTTATTAATTTCGTCTAAAAGTTCTTTTGATAAAGAAAGTTCTTCAATTATGCTTTTAAATCTTTCCATTATTATTTTAAGTTCATGATTTCCGTCATTACCCAAAAGAATAGAATCTGCAAGAATTATAAGCAAGTCGGTTACTTTTGTATCTTCTTTAAGTCTCTTTCCTGGAGCGGATACTACTATTATTCTTCTTTCGCTATCAGAAAGTATAATATCCACAACCTTTTTTATTTGATTCGCATTCGCTAAAGACGAGCCTCCGAATTTTGCAACTTTCATTGTTATTCTCCAAAATAAAAATCAATATATGATATTATAAAAATTATTTTTATTCAACCTTTATTAAATAAATTAAAAAATTTTCTTATTTAAAGATTCTATATTTAACTTAATAGAATTCCTTTTAAAAATATATCTATCATAAGCGTCAGCGTCTTTAGTTTCATTGTTTATTATATAAAGATTATAATTAATAACTTCAAAAAGTTTATTATAATAAATTAAAGCGTTATCATAATCGCCGATTTTTTCGTATAATTTTGAAATCTCCTCCAAAGCTTCTTCGTCATTTTTATTTATTTCTATTATTTTTTTCAAATAACTTATAACTTCGTTTCCGTTTTTATTTATATCTCTTTTTAATAAAGATACAAATTCTTTTATAATATTTATATCATATTCGTTAAGTTTAATCGCTTCTTCATAATATTTAATAGCGTTATCATAATCGTTTTTTAAAATATAAGCGTTTGCCAATCTATAATAATATTTATAATAATTATTTTTTAATTTCAAAGCTTTATTGTAATTTTCTATAGACGCTTCAATATCGCTTAAAATAACATTAACTTTATATTTTCCATAATGCATACATCCAAGCGAATATAAATAATAATGATTTTTCTTTTTATTGATATAATTTTGCATATTTTTAATTAAATCGTTTATTATATCTACGCTTGTTCTATCCGACTTATCGGTTAAATATTCCAAATAATCTATATTAAAATAAATATTGTCTTTATGGAAATCGTAAAATAATTTATAAATATTATCTTCGTTATTAGTTAAAATTATTTTTTGAGAATAATATCCTAAAAGCGAAATATAATCTTTTTCTTTTATATAAGTTATTTTATTTTTTATTTTTGAAATCTCATAAATATCTTTTAAAATTTTATTAATAGAAAAAAATAAATCTTCTTCTTTTGAATAAGCGCTTTTTTCAATCCATTCGTTTGGTTTTTCATTATCAAAAATAATATAATTAATCAAAATTCCGTTTTTAAAATTTTGAATTTGATAAGCGATAGAAATATTTGCATTATTATTAATCGTTATTTTTTTTATTTGAGATTTTATTTTATTATAGCTTGAATAATTTGAATGCGAATTTATAATTTTTAAATTAGAATAAAGAAATATATTTTTAATTATCAAATCATAAATCGCATAATTCATATAATTATTTGAATAATCGGTTTTAAATATTATTATACTTTTTTGAGAAAAACCTTTTGAAGTAAAAATTATTAATATAAAAAATATTATAAATGTATTTTTAATAAATTTAGCCATATTTAATTATTTTAAATGAATTAATAAAATTTTCAATTATTAAAATTATTAAAACGATTTTCTCAATTTAAAATTTATACTCAAAAATTCCGAAACTATATAAAGTTATATTTTAAACTTTAAACAAGGAAAAATTATGCGTTATTTTACTTTCAGTTTAATATTTTTAATTATAAATTTTTATGCCTTCGCTCAAAATTTTATTTCGTTAGAAACTAATACGGGAAAATTGGAACAATTATTAGAATATGCAAATTCCGATAATGCGGAAGGATTAAGAAATTTAATCTCTCAAGGCGGAATTTCAAATTTTATAAATTTTGGCGATAGTTTAGGACATAACGCTTTAATAATATCCGCTTCAAAAGGATATAAAGATATTGCAATTATTCTTTTATCTCAATCTTTAGATATCAATCTTACTTGTTGTCATGGCAATACCGCTTTAACTTATGCGGCGGATTCGGGATATATCGATATAGTTTCTTATCTGCTCGCTAAAAATGCAAATCCAAATATTATAATTAACGGAGGAACTACGGCGCTTTTACAAGCTGCGGGAAAAGGTTATTATAGCATAGTCGAAACTCTTATTAATGCAAAAGCCGATTTAAGATTAGCGGGAATTTATAGAAGCGGAAATAATGACGGAGTCGATTATAATATGACGCCTCTTATGATAGCCGCTTTTAATAATCATGATTTAATCGTCAAATTATTATTAGATAAAGGAAGCGAAATTAATCGAATAAACGAATATGGAGCGAACGCTTTATTTTACGCGATAGCGAAAGGCAATAACGAAGTGGCAAAAACGCTTTTAGAAAACGGCGCTGAAGGAAATATTTCCGCTTCTTATAATTCTTATAATAATATAACTCCTCTCGCTTTGGCTTCTACTTTAGGCTCAACCGATATAATATCTTCGCTTTTAATAGGAAAGGCAAATATTAATTATAAAATGAAAGACGGAAAAACCGCTTTAATTTGGGCAGCAATATCTTCAAAAAGCGAATCGGTTTTAACTCTTATAAATGCAAGAGCGGATATAAACTCTTACGATAATGAAGGCAAAACTGCTTTAATGTATGCGGCTGAAAACGGAGATTATAATTCCGTAGAATATTTAATAAACGCTGGAGCGGATATAAATATTTTAGATAAATCTTCAAAAAACGCTTTAATGTTCGCTATGGAAAACGGCAATTTGGATATAGTCGATTTAATTACAAAAGTTAGTTTGAATAATAGATAGACAAAAACCCGAGCCTTTACCAAAAAGAACTCGGGTTTAATTTTCATTGAATTAATAAACATTAATTTTGTATTCTACGCCATAATGATATTAATCAAGAATTTACTGCTTTGTTAAATTTCCTGTCCAATATCTCTTTCCTTCAGGTCCGAAACTTATACCCAATTCTCCGCTGTCTGTATAATAAGAAACATCGAAATAATCTGTAGCAGGCAAATCAATAGTCGCTTCGGATTTTTCCCAACTACTACCAGCTCGATAAGTGATGGAACTACCACTATCAGGATAGTAATACCACCACTTTGTTACGGTGATAGAAAAAGTTTGGGAATCCGTCTTATCAAAATGAGCTTTTCCCGTTATGGTGCAAGTGCCGTTATTGTTTATTGTAACGGTTGCGCTATCATTATAGATAGTATTAGTATAGGTCCCTTGGGAAGGATGATTTGAGCTGGTAGAACCAGTCTCTTGCGGCACTTCGTTCGATTTACAGCTTATAGATAAAGCCATAACTAAA
>ULXC01014564.1_pt1 | contig 9356 bp, 5 predicted proteins | sample 1960721 | NCBI WGS metagenome assembly ULXC01 (sample SAMEA4835822, study PRJEB28245) | human gut metagenome | biome: gut microbiome; material: fecal sample | place: Denmark | collected 2008
ACCGCCGTGGTTGTGGTCATCGTCATAATCCCTGTCAAACTTCAGTATGCTGCCGTCCGCTGCATTAACTTTGATTTCGTATTCATAGCCGTTTGCATCGAATTCAACTTCGTACAACGCAATGCCGTGTTCGGTTTCAAATTCAGCTTTCAGGTTCGTTACCTGATTGCGTGCAAGACCTGCACGTTCAAGAGCGAATGCGATCGCCTCTTCACTTGTGATGTATTCGCTGCCGGGCGCGGGGGTTGCATGATGGTCATCATCGTGTTCAAAGTCATACTTCAGAATCTCACCGTTTTCGGCATCGATATGGTAGTCATATTCGATATAACCGCCGTTCGTGCTGTCGCTGCCGCTGAACTCAATATCATAAACCATTCTGCCGTGCTCATAGTCCATTTCGCACTCATACCCTGTGATTTCGCTTTCGGCAACGCCCGCATGTTCGAGTGCAATGCGCTTTGCCGCTTCTTCGCCGATATATGCACCGCTTGCGGGAGTGCCGCTACGGTCAATTCCGCCAAGGTTAAGTTTGCCGGAGTTCATGAGCAGGTTCAGGTCGTTGATGGAAAGGGAAACAAGGGATTCAAAGGTATACAGCGGGCTTGCGCTCGTGATCTGCTGAATCAGTTTCGCTTTGCCGAGGGTGATTCCGTATTCCGCCGCAAGCTTCTCAAGCTCTGCATCGTGGCTCACGGTCTGGCTCAGAACCGAACCGCCGCCGTTCTGATTCAGAATCGCCTCGATTTCAGCCGCAATTCGCTTTTGAAGGGCTTCGCCCTGTGCCGCATCGCTGCTGTCAACGCTGACAAGGATGGAGTTTGTGATTTCGCTCAGATAGCCGCAGCGCAGCATCGAGCCAATAAGCGCGTTCACGGCAACATCCAGATCGCTGCCTTTAAAGTTCATGTCGCCGATAACTTTTTTTGCGTCATCGTTCATCGCTTTAACGTCAAGCACCTTTTCTTTTGCATTGACTGTGATCTCAATGCCGGGGTTCACGTCCAGTGCAACGGTTGAAACGACTTTGTTTGCCTTTTGATATGTGCCGAAGCCGATAACGCCTGCAAGCACGAACACTACCGCGGCCGCCGCCGCAATGATGCTTTTGAGATAGTTTTTCTTTTTCATGGGTGTGACTCTTCCTTTCAGTTTTTTGCAGTCGGAGAGTACGGACTCAAGCACATCGGGGGTTGCCGCCGAATATGCCTTTTTGACCATCGCCTTGATTTCCTGTTCGTTGTGTTTCATGGTTGTTTCTCTCCTTTGTTATTGAAGGTTTTCGCGGAGCTTCGCGATTGCCCTGCGATATTTTGAAAGAACGGTTGCAAGCGGCATTCCCGTAACGGAAGCAATCTCCCTGTGCTTGAACCCTGCCACGGCGTGAAGAACAACGATCCTGTTTTCCTCTTCGGAAAGCCTGCCGAGGCATTCCCGCAAAACGAGCCTGTCCTCATTTGAAAGCCCGGCATTGTCCGCCAGCATCTCGCTCCAGTCCTCATCGGGAAGCTGTTCCTGTCGATTGTGCTGCCGCAGCCTTGCAAAGCAGAGGTTCTTAGCAATGGTGATTATCCATGCCATGGGTTTGCCGTGCGGCCTGTAACCTGCCGCAGCGGTGAAGATGTTCACAAAGCAGTCGTGCAGAACATCCTCCGCATCCTGAACGTTCCTCAAAACGGAAAGAGAATAGCTGTATACCGCCGCTTTAGCCGTGTTATAGAGTCGTTCCAACGCTTCCGTGCTGCCTGCTGCAACAGCGGCAAGGTCAAGTTCCATAAGCTCCGCTTCATCGTCGGAAAGTGCCTGTTCCGGATTAATTGCACTTAATATCAGCATTTTGTTTCTCCTTTCCTTCCTTTCGCCATGTTAATGCACGGCGACCGCAAAATATTGCACCCAAATTCAATATATTTTAAAAAACTGTTTCTGATTACGTAAATAAATTTCAAAAGCAGAATCTTTTGCTTTAAAAACCCCCTTTGCACGACACTGCCGCCATGCAAAAGGGATTGCAGATTCTCTGTATGAAACTTTACAGGCTGTTCCGATCCCTTTTGCGGATTTTATTCAAAAACCGCTGCCGAACCGTCAGGAAGCCTTGCCGCCGATTGCCGCCTGCTCAACGCAGAGGGTGAAATTCTCGCCGTCTTCGGACATATAGACGTCATAAAGCCCGTCCTTGCTGCCGGTTTTTTTATAATAAGCGGCAACATCGCCGTAAACTTCAAAATAATAAACGTTTTCGTCAAGAATCTTGCTCTCGGTGCCCTTAATACTGCAAAGAGTGCCGCCGTCGTCATAAAGCCCGATGCAAAGCAGAGTGCCGTTGTTCATCATTGCGGAATGAGAAATGTTCATCAGAATGATGTCCGAAAGCTTCGACGCGCCGTCTTTTTTGAGGCGAACATTGCCGTAAATATCGGTCAGATAAACGTTCTTGAAACCTTCATCCGCACCGAAAGCATAAACATTGCTTTCAACAAGCTCCGGTTTTTTGGGGTTGAACGCGGAAACGGTGTAAAGACTGCTGTCAACAACGCAGTAAACGCTTGTTCCGTCCGGCTGAACGGTGAATTGGGTTGCACCGCCGACAAGCTTCACAGCCTTTTTGGAGGAATTTACAAAATACAAATCGTATTCAACGAATTGGTTGCCGTCCGAATCCTTGGCATTGTATTCGGTGTAGAACATGCTGTTGAACAGGCTGCCGGCATTTTTGAGCAGAACGGTGCATTCGCTGCCGCCCATCGTTGAATACTGCGCACCCGCAAGCGAAAGCGCGGAAGCATCAACAAGCTGCTTTGCCTCGCTGCCCTTTGCGCTGTAATGCGTTTTGGATTTAACGTCAAAAGTTATTTCGGTTGCGTCCCGATTTACTTCAAAATAATGCGACGCATTGGTGCTGATAACGGAATCCTTGCCGTTCTGAACAAAATGCAGTCTCCCGGTCAGCTCGCCGTCAACATATTCAAGGCAATACATACGCTCCGCTCCGTTTGAAATCGCAACCGCATATGTATCCTCGCTGTTCTTTTCGGCCTTTCCTTCGGAACAGATATAGGTCGCCGTCCTTCCGCCCTTTTGACCGACGGTCACGGCGGCTGTTTTTGCATCCTCGGAAAGCGCAAGGCTCAGCACGGTTTCAGCTTCAATGCCTTCGAACTCGGTCGTTTCGCCCGTGTCGCTGCTGTACAAAAATGCCTTCGTTGCCGTTGCGAAAAGGATGCTTTTCCCGTCCATGGAAAGCACCGCACGCGTTACGGCGGCAGGGTAAACGAGAATAATTCCGTTTGCATCAACGCGATACAGAGCCGTTGCAGCGATCACGGCTGCGGACGTGCCGTCAACCGAAAGGAAGGTGCTGATGCCGCTTCCGATGCGATCTTCAAGTTTTTTGCCGTCAACAAAGAAATATGAAGTGCTGTCTTTTTCACTGTAATAATGCAGAATTTTGTGCTGCAAAGCAGGGGAATCATTTTTTCCCGAATGAGTGCAGCCCGAAAGCATAGCGACCATGCTCAGCAGCATCGCCGCACAAAGCAGCATTGAAAGCAGCGCATTGAACCTTTTTTGTGTCATCATTTTGTTCCTTTCCATCCCCGCGCCGACGGACGAACGTTCATACCCCTGTTCCGCCGCGCGAGGCACATGAATTCACGTTATTATACCGCAAAATATCGCATCTGTCAAAGACAACGCGGGCAATGCCGGTTCATTTGCCGTTAACAGTTTTGCCTTAATAAAATATAGTTTGTTATTTCGGTTCTAAAGGTGCAAAAACCGTTTTTTTTTTTTGATTTGATGTATAATTCACTTGGCTCGAGAGTTCGAACCGAATATTTCTCCATTGACCGAAATTCAGAAAGGACGAACAACAATGACGCAACACAACCACTCAATCGTTCGCCGCTCGGCGAAAGTGCTTGCAGCAATTGCTGCATTTTCAATTGCAATCGTGACCGTTTTTTCCTTTGCAGCGTGCCAAAAGCAGCCCTCATCGGCTGACGGAAAACCCGCACCGCAGTCCCCCGCCGCAGAAGCTTCCCCCGCCGCCGTCCCGACAGCTCCGCCCGCAACGGCGGTTCCCGTTTTCAGCGGGTACACAAATGCCTGTCAGCCTGTGAAAGTCACTTTCCCCGCCGCAGGCTCCGCCTCCGCTTTCTCTGTCAACTTTGTGCTGCCCGAGGGCTGGACGGTCAAAGCCGAAACCGACGGCGCTTCCGCTTCCCTTTCGGACTTTTGCGCCGGAATGGATATGCGCAAGCTTATTCTTGACGAAAACGGCAATTGTGTCGGCGCCGTATGTGCCGCCGAATATGACAAGCAGGCCTATGAGACCGACGGCGTTGCAGGCGTCTATGCCGCAGCCACGCTCATGAACCATGTTCGCCTTTTCACCGAATCCAATTATCACGCCGTCAGCGAAGCTTCCGCTGATTTCGAAAGCGGCTGGACCTCCGCCTACCATGAATGCACTCCCAACGACTGGACGGTCGGAAAGGGCTTCCATGCGTTCGAAAACCCCGCCGCAGCCGCATTCACGAAGGACAACCCCGTGTTCGTTATCATTGAGCTTTCCAACAGCGTTGACAACGCCGCAGGGCTTGCCGCTTATATTGCGGAAAATATCAGGTTTGAGTAAAAACTTTGAGGGATTTACGCATGAAGAGGATATTGAGTTTGATTATCATCTTTTCAACGCTCAAAGAGTCGCTCGTTTCATGCTCCCTATGAACATTGACTGAATCATAACTAAATCAGAGTTAACAAAAATTTTGTATAACAAGCTTATTTAGAATATCGGGTTCACAAAAGCCGCCGACCGACAGTTTCGGAAGGCGGCTTTTTGTTATCGATACATTATTCCGTCAGCACATTATCATAAAGTATAGGGCACTGCGGAGCATTGTTTCGGAGGGCTAAACCCGCAAGTCCGTTTTTGCGGTTTGTGTTCCGCCTGCGGAATCCGCATTCAGTTTTTTCAGAGCTTTTCGGAATTCGATTGAAAACAGTATCGCCGTGCATGTTACCGCAATTGCATCGGCAGCCGGTTCGGCGGTGTAAACCGCATTTGTTTTATCCGCAAGCAGCTGCGGCATGATATAAATCAGCGGTATGAGCAGCACAAATTTTCTGAGAACCGCAACGATTATTGAGCAGCCCGCGTTGCCGATGGAAACAAAAGTCATCTGGCAGGCGATTTGAATTCCGAAAAGGAAGAGCGCACCGCAGTATATTCGCAAAGCATCACCGGTGAAATTTACAAGCTCCGGATTCGGGCTGAATATTCCGGCAAAGGTTTTCGGAACCAGCATCACGAAAGCCCAAAGCGCGACGGAATAGCAGAGGCTTACGGTGAGAAGACGGAAAAAAGTCTTTTTAACACGGTCGGCATTTTTTGCCCCGAAATTATAACTCAAAATCGGCTGTGCGCCCTGCGCAACGCCCTGCAGCGGCAGCATTGCAAACTGCATCACGCTTGTGAGGATCGTCATTGCGCCCACGGCAATGTCCCCGCCGTATTTCAGCAGCGATGAATTGAAGCATACCGAAATCACGCTTTCACTCGCCTGCATGATGAACGTTGCAAGCCCGAGTGCGATGCACGGAAGTATAATGCGCGGAGCAAAGCGTATGTTTTCACGCTTTAGCTTCAGAACCGTTTTTCCCCCGCGCAGGAACAAAATGACCCATATGCAGGATATCCCCTGCGAAATGACTGTTGCAAGCGCCGCACCGCGAACGCCCATTTTGAAACCGAAAATAAAAATCGGATCGAGCACGATATTTGCAGCGGCGCCGATAAGCACCGTCAGCATCCCGTATTTTGCAAAGCCCTGCGCCGTGATAAAGGCATTCAGGCCGAGCGTCAGCTGCACAAAGAGCGTTCCTATCGCATATATGCTCATATAATCCGCCGCATAATCAATCGTGTTTTCGCTTGCACCGAATGCAAGCAGCAGATCCCTGCCGAACAAAAGCAGAACCACCGTCAGCACGGCGGAAATCACAACCTGCATCAAAACACAGCCGCCGAGAATTTTTTCGGCGGAGTCATAATCACCCTTGCCCATGCTTATTGAAGCGCGCGGCGCACCGCCGGAGGCCACAAATGCGGCAAACGCGGAAACGATAAGTATGAGCGGCATACACACGCCCACGCCCGTCAGCGCGGCACTGCCGTCACCGGGCATATGACCGATATAGATTCTGTCAACAATGTTGTAAAGCATGTTCACAAGCTGCGCAATGACCGTCGGCACAGCCAGCTTAAACAGCAGCCTGCCGATAGGTTCCGTGCCGAGAAAAGTCTTTTCCTCCCCCGCCGCCGTGTTTGCATTGACTGCCGTGTTTCTTTTGTCGGATGAATCGGTTTCGATTGAATTCCGAGCCGCCTTAATCTTCATAACCGTTTTTATGACCGCTGCTTCCGCCGCAGCGAAAGCTTCCTTCCTTTTCGTTTATATCCGTTTACCCGTTTTGCGGATGCGATGTTTTTGCGGGCAGACACGCTTCCGCCGCACCGCATGATTGATTATATCCCTCATTCCCCTTCCGTACAATGCATAAAACCCGCCGTTTGTCCGAAGTACGAATTTATCCGCAAGACCCGCTTTTTCGATTGAATCCGGGCATTGATTTAATTTCGTTTAAGTACTGCCGCTTTATGCCGAAATTCAAACGGTCTCCGGCTGTTTCGAAAAGGAGTGCGGCACAACAAAAAGGCGGACGGTTCCGCCTCCGTCCGCTTTTTGTATGCATGAAGAAATTAACGATTGAATATGGTTTTGCCGTATTGCGGCAATGCTGTCGCTCCGTTATCAGCCTGTTATGCGATACTTGCGGGTGTACATGTCAAACTCGTCCTCGAATGCGGGATTGTCCTTCTTCATTTCGGACAGAGATTCATGCATGTTCATATTGTGTTTGCCCGCATCAATAACACAGAGAGCAATGTTGGAACAGTGATCCGATGCACGCTCAAGATTCGTCAAAATATCGGACCAAATGAATCCCGCTTCAACCGTGCATTCGCCGTTCTTGAGCCGTGCAATGTGCCTGTCGCGCAGCTGAACCTTCAAATCATCAATAACCTGCTCCAAAGGCTCGATTTTCATCGCTTTTTCGGGATCATTGTCCTTAAATGCGGCACATGCAGCCGTCAAAATTTCGGAAACGGCACTGCAAAGCACGCCGAGTTCCGCCCTTGCCCGCCCGGTAAACTCGATTTTTTTGCTGCGGAGTTCCTCCGCCGATTCAAGAATATTGACGCTGTGATCCGAAATTCGTTCAAAATCGCCTATCGCTTTGAGCAGCTTGGAAACCTCCGCACTGTCGTCCTCCGTCAACTGATTCCTGCTGAGTTTGGTGAGATACGTCCCGATGATGTCCTCCAGATGATCGCTGTTATCCTCGGCTTTACGTATTTTTCCCGCCGAATCCGCATCATAATTCGTGAGCATATCCATGCTCAGTTTGAAAGCCTCCGACGTCTCCTCCGCCATGGTTTCAACCATGCGCTCGCATTGTTCCAGCGCGATTGCGGGTGTTGCAAGCAGGCGGTCGTCCAGTTCGGAGATCGTGTCCTTCTTGTTTCCGTCCGGAACAAGCCGAACCGCAATTTTTTCAAGCAGGGGCGCAGCCGGAAACAGCAGCGCGGTGCAAAGGATATTGAAAAGCGAATGCGCGACAGCAATGCCGAAATAACTTGCCGCCGTATCAAACAACAGTGGTTTGAAAACATAGGAAACGATCGTGAACACCGTCAGCCAAACCACCGTGCCGATAACGTTGAACGAAAGATGCACGATTGCGGCACGCTTTGCGTTCTTGTTGGCTCCGAAAGAGGATATGATCGCCGTTATGCAGGTTCCGATGTTTTGCCCCATGATGATCGGAATCGCCGCACCGTAAGATACCTGTCCCGTGACGGTCAACGCCTGCAAAATGCCGACGGAGGCCGATGAGCTTTGGATTATCGCCGTCAGCACCGCACCCGCAAGCATTCCGAAAAGCGGATTTTTGAACATTATGAACATGTTGCGGAAGGCGGGAACATCCGCAAGCCCGGCAACAGCACCGGACATTGTATCCATTCCGAACATCAGCGTTGCAAAACCGAGCAGAATTGTGCCTGTATCCTTCTTTTTGTCCGTTTTTCCCGTCATCAAAAGAATCATTCCTGCCAATGCAAGCACGGGTGTGAACGATGTGGGTTTCAAAAGCTGAACGAAGACATTGCTGCTTGAAATTCCGCCGAGGCTCAGAATCCACGCCGTTACCGTTGTGCCGATGTTCGCCCCCATGATAACACCGATGGACTGTTTAAGCGTCATGAGTCCCGAGTTAACAAACCCAACGACCATAACCGTTGTTGCTGATGAGCTTTGAATCACCGCCGTCACTCCGAGACCCGTCAGGAAGCCCTTCATGCGGTTGTTTGTCAGCTTGCCGAGCAAAAGCTTCAGCCCTCCGCCCGCTCTGCGCTCCAGTCCGTCACCCATTACGTTCATGCCGAACAAAAACAGGCACAGACCGCCGATAAGCGTTAAAATATCAAAAATATCCATTAACTTTCCTCCCGATTTTTCCGATGCACCGTTTCGGCCGCATACGCATTGATTTCGTATGTTTTTATTCTGTGCCTGTCGATTTGACGGCGCAGCAAAGCCTCTCGGTTGCTGTGCTTTTAATTTTATCATGTCCACGGATAAGATACGGCTAAGAAATTGCCGCATCGCCGTTTGCTTTTCGTATACAGGTAAATATATATCGTGTTTTCCTTGACATATCGGCAAAAATCTGTCACAATAAGCATGAACGGAAGCAATGGGTTTTGTTTCGTTCAAAAAAATTTTACCTATTCAGGAGGTTTCACCCGTGCTGTTTAAAACAATTGAGCAGGCAAAGGAATTCATCCTTGACAATGAAATTGAAATGGTCGATTTCAAAATGACCGATATCGATGGTCGTTGGCGTCATATCACCATCCCCGCCGCCCGTTTTAATGAAAACACGATGAAATACGGCATCGGCTTTGATGGTTCCAACTACGGCTACGCACCCGTTGAAAACAGCGATATGGTCTTCATTCCCGACCTTTCCACCGCTGCTGTCGATCCCTTTGCAGAGGTTCCGACCCTCACCATGAGCGGCGATGCAATGATTATCGACCGCCCCGAGAACCGCCCGTTCGATCAGTATCCCCGCAACGTTATCAAGCGCGCTGTTGAATACATGCGTGAATCCGGCATTGCCGACGAAATGATCATCGGACCGGAATTCGAATTCCATGTGTTTGACAATGTTCAGTTCGAGACTCGTCCCGAATGCGTTCGCTGTGAAATTGACACCGA
>ULXC01062834.1_pt1 | contig 9333 bp, 7 predicted proteins | sample 1960721 | NCBI WGS metagenome assembly ULXC01 (sample SAMEA4835822, study PRJEB28245) | human gut metagenome | biome: gut microbiome; material: fecal sample | place: Denmark | collected 2008
ATGGTGCAATCACTCTTGGTACACTTGATGGTGCTAACGTAGAAATCGTTGAGCGTGTTGGATACGAAAATGCAGAAATCTTTGGTTTACATGTAGAAGACATCAATGAACTTCGTCATGAAAACTCATACAACGCATGGAACCTATATAATTCAAGCTACAATATCCGTATGGTAATTGATTCACTTAAAAATTGTACATGGTCAAATGATCCAAACGAATTTAAGTTGATCAACAACGACTTAATGATGCGTAACGATGAATTCTTCGTATTAGCTGACTTTGATGCATATGTATATGCTCAAGAAAAAGTACAAGCTCGTTACATGGACAAGAGTCGCTGGGCTAAGACAATGTTAGTAAACATTGCCAAATCAGGATATTTCTCTAGTGATCGTACAATTAGCGAATACGCTAAAGAAATTTGGAATTTAAAACCATTGTCATTTGAAGACTAATTAAAAAAACAGATCATATTTACCGAACAAGGGTGATATGATCTTTTTTTCATGGTAGAATGGTTTTATGAATGAAATTCTTTTTGCGGAAATCTACTATATATGTGTAGCTATCATGTTGATTCTAGGCTTTAAAACCTATCATTCCATGATGAAAAACAGTCAAAAAGTTAGCTTTTTGGCAGTTGTCTTTGTACATATATTATATTTCCAAACTGATTTAGTACGAATGACGACAAATAGTCAGGACCTGTTTCTAACTGAAATGAGCTTCTTGTTCTTTTCGCTATGCACACTTTCCTGGTTTAATTACATCCAAACAATGCTTGATATTCATTATGAAAAGAAATCGCAAACACTCTTTGCGATGCTTCCTGTGATTATAAGTGTTGTATTATTGTTGATAAATACATTGAATGGGTGTTTATTTCAAATCGATTCATATGGAAATTTTCAAGAAGGACCACTCTATATTTTGTATGTATTTATAAACGATCTCTATTTTATGGTTGGAGCCTATCAAGCTTATGTGTATAGCCGTAAGGCAAAGAATTATCAACAAAAGAAATCAAATCAAATTTTAGGCATTTATATGGTGTCACTATTGTTGATTGGCACAATGCAAGATTTTTTTCGCGACATTCCTGTTTTTTGTGTAGGAACTAGTCTTAGTATCCTTATTGTATATATTAGTTTGGAAGAACAAATGATTTCTATTGATCCATTAACACAATTGAATAACCGTAATCGTATGGAACAGCATTTATTTGAGTGTGTAAGAAGTCAAAGTTTAAATATGTACTTGTTAGTGCTGGACGTGAATAGATTTAAGAAAATCAACGATGAGCATGGACATGCGCAAAGGGATTTAGCATTAAAGGCCATTGCGAACTGTTTAAAAGAATCTTGTATTGAAAAAAGTGATTTTATTGCTCGCTATGGTGGGGATGAATTTGTGATTGTGTATAAAGGAAATGATGTAGAAGGTTTGTGCCAAAGAATTCATGCGTATATAAAAAAACTATCTTTTCCCTTTGACTTAGATGTGAGTATTGGATGTGCACCATATCACAAAGATATTCATAAATGGAATGATTGGTTTATTGAAGCTGATAAACAATTATATAATGAAAAGAAAAAATTGAAAGACCGGTGATCCGGTCTTTATTCATACCAAGCAATCGCTCGAATAGGAAAGCCTTCACAGTTTTCAATTTTAAGTGGGAAACAACTAAACCAAAATAAATCATTTCCGCATTGATCTAAGTTGGTAAGATTTTCGATATTCACAATATCTGTATTTTTAAATAACGCTTTGTGTCGATTCAGATTATTATCACGCAGAGGGTCTAATCCCATTACACCAAAGCCAATGCCTTTGAAATTACTATTTAGAATGAATTCTAAGACTGTGTCATCTATGCACGGGTAATCATTAAAATAGGTATCTAAATTCCAACGTTTGTCCCAACCAAGATTGAAGGGAAGAAAATCAGCCAACTTGGCTTTATCTATATTGATTTTATCGATTGTGATGGCTTGTCGCTCTTTTAAATCTCTACAATCAACGACAAGAGCTTTGCCGATGAATTGTTCTGGGGAAAATTGATCTAAAGTCTTTCTGTTCGCAAAAATATGAGCCGGTGGATCCATGTGTGTTCCTACATGAGAATTGATTTAGATGAATGTTTCTTTAAAACCATCCTTGTCGTAGGTGCTTTTTGTGGTTAATTTTGTGTTTCACTACCCGGAAAGACGGGCATATCTTCCGAAATAGTATGTGTTAAATCAATGACTTTCATAATTTACCTCCAATTACTATTTAACCACATCTTTTATCTGTATTGTGTTAAAATGATAAGTACAGGTGATGAATTATGAAAAGAATATTATTATTAGGAGCTACAGGCTCTATCGGTTTACAAACAGTGAATGTGATTGAACAACATCCAGACCAATTTTGTCTAGTTGGTATTGCGGCTGGACATCAAGTGGATGTAATGCAGAAAATCATTGATAAACATCCTACCATTCAGGTAGCTGGTATTTCAGATGTTTCAAAGGCTAAAGAATTAAGTGGTGTTACTGTTTATAGTGGCAATGAAGCCATGGTTCAATGTATTGAAAACTGTGAATATGATTTGTTGGTGAATGCTGTTGTTGGATTTAGAGGATTAAAGCCTACCTTAACATCTTTAAAAAAAGGAATTGATGTGGCATTGGCTAATAAAGAAAGCTTGGTTGCGGGCGGTGTTTTGGTGCGTCAGACATTGCAGGAAACAAACACCAAACTATATCCAATCGATTCAGAACACTCTGCCATCTTCCAATCCTTGCAGGGAAATCGTAGCGAAGATGTGAAGCGTTTAATTATTACGGCAAGTGGTGGTAGCTTTAGAGATAAGACAAGGGATGAGTTAAGTGATGTAACAGTAGAACAGACTTTAAAACATCCAAACTGGAATATGGGAAAACGAATCACAGTGGATAGTGCAACAATGGTCAATAAAGGTTTTGAAGTGATTGAAGCACACTATTTATTTGATTTGCCGTATGAAAAAATCGATACAGTGTTACATCGTCAAAGCATCGTGCATTCTATGGTTGAATACAATGACAACGCAATTATTGCACAACTTGGATCTGCCGATATGCGTTTACCAATTCAATATGCGTTATGTTATCCAGATCGTCCGGTGTTAAAGGAAGATCATCCTTTGGATATGACAAAAACAATGGATTTGAACTTTAAAGAAATGGATTATGTTCGTTATCCAATGTTGAAACTAGCCTATGAAATTGGTAAAAAAGAAGGAAATCTAGGTGCCGTATTTAATGGAGCGGATGAACAGGCAGTACAGCTATTTTTAGATAAAAAGATTTCATTTTTACAAATTGAAGAAAGTATTGAACAAGCTTGTAAGCAGGCAAAATATATTGAAAACCCTACAATTGATCAATTAGAAGCAACGGATACGTGGGCTCGAAAGTTTGTTGTTGAATATTGGGACTAGACCAATTGATATTTTGGGAGTAAAATAGTGAAATGGAATGGAGGGTTTGTCGTGAATAAAGCAAAGGTTTATTGTGTCGCAAGTGCTGTAGCAGTTTGTGTGGCTTCAAATCCAAATATGGATGTGCTTGCCAAACAAGTACAGCCAGTAAAATTAGAAGAAAAAGCCCAACAGACAATTACTGCAGATGATTTTATCAAACAATATTTGAGTACAAAAAAAATTGTTAAAGATAGTACAAATAAAGATGTAGAAAAATATACATTGATCGCTAAGGTGGATGAAAAGAATTATTCTTTTGTATTAGCAGGAGATCAATTGTTCAAAGTCTTGACTAAAGAAAATCAGGATCAAATCAAAACAGCTTATGAAACAGCATACACAGATGCAGGTATGAAAAAAGCTGAAGGATGTACTTTAAGTGCATATGAAATTGTTGTAGCTGAGGCCAATACATTGGCTAATACATTGATTCTAAACGCTAAAACAGCTTTGGATACATCTTTAAAAGATGCACAAAGTTTAGATTCTACAATCTTTACTGCAGATAGCTATGCCGCTTTAAAAACTGTGATGGATGAATCAAGCCTTTTGGTTCAATCAACAACTTCAACTTTAGAACAACTTACACAAGAGTTAGTGAAGCTGGATAATGCAAAAAAAGCATTGATCAATGTTTCTGGATTAAAAGCTATCGTAGATCAATCAAGTACATATGTAAAAGATAGCTATACTAATAGAAGCTATACGGCATATGAAACAAGTTTGAATGAAGCTAAGCAAGTATTAGAAAATGGTGCAAGTACTGTTGAAGACATTGAAAAGGCACAGTCTGCTTTAAATGCGGCAGCTGCTTCTTTAGTTAAAAAAGCGGATTTCTCTAAATTGAATGAAAAAGTGCAGGAAGCTAGTGAAGTCTTAGAATCCAATAAGGATATGCTTGAAGAAGAGTCTTATAATAACTTCAAGAAAGAATTGGATGATTGTAGTCTTGTACTTTCAAATGATGAATCAACACAGGCAAAAGTGGATGAAACGTTAGCACATCTAAATGCATATTTAGACGATAATACAAACTTTGTATACAAGGTGGTTACTTTAGAAGAAAAGGTTGCACCAAAAGTAGAAACAAGTAATGAATTATTGGTGCAAACACCAGTTGTACAAGAACAGCCGCAAGTTGTGGCTCCAACTGTAGAAACAAAGAATGTGGAAGCTGCAAAAGTGGAAACGGTAGTCAAACAAGAGGTTACAAGTACGGCAGCTAATAATTTCATTAAGACATACTTAACGAGTGCAAGTGGAAATATCTTTACAAGTGCCAACAACTTGAATTATCAAAGGATTCTTTCTGCGATGCCTAGCTGGGTAAAATTATCTGCAACTGATAAAAATGCAGTGAATGCAGAATTGGTGAATAAAGTTGGTAAAAAGTATCAGCGTTTATTGCAGGAAGCACAAAAATTTAGTATGAATGCAGGAAAATATACGCCTGTAAATACATCAACAAACACAAATGTAACGATTTATTCATGGTTATGTATGATGTCTTTAGGTGTATTAACATTTGCACTAAAACGTTTAAGAAAACAAGATTAAGGGCTATGGCCCTTTTTTTCATGCTTAAAAATTGTTATAATAACGAAAGAAAGGCTTATAATTTTATGAAACAACAGAAATACAATTTTAAAGATCTAACTCTAGCATACTTTCAAAAAAAATCGAAATTGTATCGTGCAGGTGGATATAAATATGCCACTCCATTAAAACGGAATCTAAGAGATTACCAAAATCATTTCTTTGCGTTTTTGATGGATGTCAACATTTGTTTATTGCCTGTTTATATATGGGTTCTTGAGTTTTTATTAATTATGTGTGGATTGATTCCACCACACTTCTTTGATTTATTATTCTACTTAATGTTTGCCTTGTTATTTGTATCTAGTGTATTATTACTTGCGTTTTTTACAGCACGAACAAATGGGCAGTCATTTGGATATGCCATTATGGATTTGAAATTGGTTCGTAGAAACAAAAAAGAGGCGATGCCAATCAATTTGATCTTACGACAAGCATTGGGATTTGGTCTTCCTTTGATGATTTTAGGGTTCTTCTTTCAAGTGCCAGGAGTCATTTTATGGTGGGTCATCAATGGTATTGTTGTCTTAATCACTCCAAACCAACAAACTCTATTTGATTTGATTTTTGGTTTGGTTCCTGTAAATGAACCAGATCAGGAAATTCGTTTTGAAACAAAGGCGGAACCAACTTTAGTAAAAGAAGAGTTGGTTGTGACTCCAATCGATTTACATATTCGTTCAAACTACAGTGATGATGGTTATTATGATGTAGAAGAATTATTCAAACAAGCCAAAGAAAATCTCTTGGAAGTTATCTCAATCACAGACCACAACTGTGCAAGAGCGAATGCGGCAGCGGTTCGTTTTTCAAGTTTGTACAACATTCAATATATTCCAGGCGTGGAAGTGGATGCACAATATAAAAGAATGCGAGTACGTATTCTAGGTTATTATATTGACTGGACGAATGAAGTGTTTGAAGTGTTAGAACAAAATTCTTTGAAGCGTGAAAAAGATTTATCCATGGAGCGTGTTGAAAAATTCGAAAATTACTCAGGTATTCGTATTGATGTAGATTCATTAATTTCAAATTCTCGTTTCCAAACTATTACACCAGCAGAAATCACAAAGATGGTGTTCCATAACGAAAGAACGCGTTTATTGCCTTTTGTGAAGAAGTATATTGATAGTTGTGAAAGTGAGAGTGTTGCGATGTCTCGTTTTGAAACCGATGTATTTGGTAAGAATGGACCTTGTTATGTAAAGGCTAACTATCCGGATGCGAAAGCAGTAATTGATGCGATTCATAGTGCTGGAGGTATTGCGATTTTATCAAGCTGGCATTTAGATTATATTTCAGATGATGTTTTAGAAGAAATTGTGGATTTAGGTATGGATGGAGTAGAATGCTTCTCTAATGATATTCATGAACAAACGGTTGCGGCTGCCTTGAAAATTGTTCAGAAACGCAAATTATTCGTATCTTGTGGTAGTGATTATCATGGTCCTACTAAGCCAAAATATCATATGGGTGTTTCAAATTGTCCTGAAAAAGCTTTACCATTGGTAAAAATTTTGACAAAAGCTGCGAAATAAATTTGCTCAAAATACGTTTTATAGCGTATAATAAACAAGTCAATAAGCTTAGAAAAGAAGAGTATTTATATGGCGTACTAAAGAGAGCGGATGGTTCGGTGTGAATCTGCGTACAATATATAAAGAAGATGGTCTTGGAGCTTCTTTATCGATAGGTAGGTAAAGACGTATGCTGGCGTTAACAGCTTGAGGTGTGAAAACACAAACTAAGGTGGTACCACGAAGCTTTCGTCCTTGGATGAAGGCTTTTTTTATTTGTATGATAGGAGGAAATAAAGATGACACAAAAGAAAGAACCATTTTATTTAACAACGGCCATTGCGTATACATCAGGTAGACCTCACATTGGGAATACATATGAAATTATCTTGTCGGATGCGATTGCTCGTTTTAAAAGAGCACAAGGATATGATGTATTCTTCCAGACAGGTACAGATGAGCATGGTGTAAAAATTGAAGAAAAGGCAAAAGCTGCAGGTGTAAGTCCACAAGAATTCGTGGATGGTGTGGCTGCTCAAATTAAATCAAACTGGGATTTAATGAATACAAGCTATGATTATTTTGTGCGTACTACAGATGATTATCACGTAAAAGAAGTACAAAGTATTTTTAAACGTTTATACGATCAAGGAGATATCTATAAAGGAACATACGAAGGATGGTATTGTACGCCTTGTGAATCATTCTGGACAGAATCTCAATTGGTAGATGGATGTTGCCCAGATTGTGGTCGTCCAGTTAAGAAGGCAAAAGAAGAAGCTTACTTCTTTAATATGCAAAAGTATGCGGATCGCTTAATTAAATACATTGAAGATCATCCTGATTTCATTCAACCAGAATCTCGTAAGAATGAAATGCTGAATAACTTCTTGCGTCCGGGATTACAAGATCTTTGTGTATCTCGTACATCATTTACATGGGGAGTTCCTGTTGACTTTGATCCAAAACACGTTGTATACGTTTGGATTGATGCATTAAGCAACTATATCACTACACTTGGCTATCATGCCAATGGTGTTAGTGATGAAAAGTTCAACAAATACTGGCCTGCAACACACATTATTGGTAAAGATATTTTGCGTTTCCACACAATTTATTGGCCAATTATTTTAATGGCTTTGGATTTACCTTTACCTAAGAAAGTATTCGGTCATCCATGGTTGCTTACGGGAAGTGACAAAATGTCTAAATCAAAAGGCAATGTGATTTATGCCGAAGATTTAGTGGCTCACTTTGGTGTAGATGCTGTTCGTTATTACTGTTTACACGAAATGCCATTTGCGCAAGATGGAACGATTACTTGGGAATTAATGATTGAAAGAATCAATTCGGACTTGGCAAACATTTTAGGAAACTTAGTATCTCGTACAATTGCGATGTCAAATAAATATTTTGGTGGATTAGTCACAAATCCAAATGTATGTGAAGCAGTCGATGAAGAATTAAAAGCTTGTGCTTTAGAAACTAAGAAGAAAGTAGAAGCTAAGATGGAAGAACTTCGTGTTGGTGATGCATTAGATGAAGTATTCACATTGCTTCGTCGTACAAACAAGTACATTGATGAAACAATGCCTTGGGTACTCGCAAAAGATGAATCAAAACAAGATCGTTTAGCTACTGTTTTATATAACTTATTAGAATCTATTCGTATTTCAGCAGTATTATTACATTCGTTCTTACCTGAAACTGCAGAAAAGATGTTCGCATATTTAAATACAAAAGTAACGGATTTAGATTCTTGTGAATCTTTTGGAAACTTAGAAACAGATATTCATGTAGTTGAAAAGTGTGAACCATTGTTTGCACGTATCGATGAAAAGAAATTTATGGAAGAGTTTAATAAAGAAAAAGAAGCAGCTAAAAAAGAAGAGCCTAAAAAAGAAGAAAAAGTAGAAGAAGTTACGATTGATGATTTTGCGAAACTACAATTCAAAGTAGGTACGATTGTGAAGTGTGAACCACATCCAAAGGCAGATCGTTTATTGGTTGAACAAATTGATTTGGGTGGTGAAGTTCGTCAAATCGTTAGTGGTATTGCGAAACACTACAAGCCAGAAGAATTGATTGGAAAACAAGTTGTCGTAGTGACAAACTTAAAACCAGTAAAATTACGTGGTGTAGAATCATATGGTATGATTTTGTGTGCTACAGATGATAAAGACTTGTCATTTGTAACTGTCGCAAAAGAAATGCCTAATGGTGTAACTGTTCGCTAATGAATGATAAACAAAAGGTTGTTTTTAAACAATTACAGCTGGCTGGACTTGGCGTTGTCGTCTTTGTGTTTGGCTTGTTGTATCAAGAAAAAGCCATTTCCATTGTAGGAATCTGTATCTTGATTTTTGGCTTATTAAGAACCTACTACATTAAAAAAGTAATTGATAAACTAGATGAGTAAATAATTGCTCATCTTTTCTTTTATATTAAGATTTTGGTTTCGGAACAGAGAAATACGACATGTGAAATGGTATTAAAACATCACAATCTAATAGTGATAAAGTTTCAATTGGAATGTTTGGATGATAAGTTGTGTCCATAATTGAAGTATAGAATGAAACCCTTCCAAATTGAATAAAAATGCAGTGTCAATGTGAATTTAATGTGAACATGTGAGAATATGGTGAAATATCACATATTCACATTAGTGATATAATAATACAAATAAAATAAATTAGAAAGTCTCAA
>ULXC01073056.1_pt1 | contig 9238 bp, 7 predicted proteins | sample 1960721 | NCBI WGS metagenome assembly ULXC01 (sample SAMEA4835822, study PRJEB28245) | human gut metagenome | biome: gut microbiome; material: fecal sample | place: Denmark | collected 2008
CTTAGTCTTGCTCGTCTGCCAGTTCCGACACTTCCGCATGTATTTTGTTTTCGTCGCTTGTCTCACGCGACTCATATATAATATCAGATTGTTTTCAAAAATGCAAGCACTTTTTTCAAAAAAATCATATTTTTTTACAGACTCTTTTCATAGCACAAAAACGGCTGCCCATACAGGCTGCATTCACCCACTGTATCAAATCCAAATACTGCATACGAGCGCAGAGCTTTCACATTAAGCTTGTTGACTAAAAAATGCACACTTTTGTATCCTCTCCTTGCGAGCTCTTCCATCCCAAATACCAGCATTTGTCTCGCAATTTTCTGATTCTGAAAATCCGGATGAACCGCAAGTCTTGAAAGCTCAGCCCCGGGTGCAAGTTTATGGCTCCAGCAATCAAGCCTCTCCACCTGTGGATCATCATCAATTGAAATCGCTGCGATAATTCTGTCCTCTTTGCTTTCGGCATCAGCATTAATCTCCTGCCCATCAATCATTACAAACAAAGATTCTCTACCAAGATCAAACTCAATCTCCTTCATTCCCGGATAAGAATCGTCCCATGGACAAAACTCCCTGCCTAGCTGTATCTTATACAATTTTAAAATTTCTTCTTTATTTTCTTCTGTAGCTGCTACTATTTTTCTCATTCTGTTTCTCATTTCCTTTATTTTCCCATGTGCATCGTTCTCTTCTGTTACACGATTATCTTTATCATAGACTATCTTTGCAACATAGCCCATCGTTTCTTACTTCCGCAACTAAAAAGTCCATTACAATACACATAACATCTCTGTATATTGTAACGGACTTTTTTCAAACCCAGACTTGGTGCAAGCACCATTTCTGATAAAAACCTCGAAAGTTTTTGTTCTATGTGCATATATTACTTAATTTCATTCACAAAGTCAATATATTTTCTGCTAAATTTTCAAATACCATTTATGTTTTGGATTATTATTTTGCCCCTTAATATATTGTATTACCCCACTAATGAATCTATACGCTTCAGCAATAACCTGATTTTTTTAACTGTTTTGAGATTTATAGTGATTTCAGCTACTTTTTGCCAGGTCTTTGCCGGCTTTTCTCCAGCTTTTGGGCTGGGTTTGGGGAGCTGTTTTGTGGATTTCTGCAGTTTCAGCTACTTTTTCTCGGCTTTTTTCCGGCTTTTTGGCTGGGTTTGGGGAGCTGTTTTGGGGATTTCTGCAGTTTCAGCTACTTTTTGCCGGTTTTTTCCCGGCTTTTGGGCTGAGTTTGGGTTGTTTCTTCTCCACCTCGTCGGTACGAAGTCTGAACTGCCTCTTTTAGCATTCTGGCCTGCGCATCTTCTGTGATTCGCTCATGTTTCTCGAGTCCAATAATTCGATCCAACAGGTAATACCAATATTGACTTGACATAATTCCTGAAGAGGAGGAGTGTTACCTCATTTCTTTGTAAAATGTTCTTCGACTGTTTTGTCTAGGGCTTTCTGCTTCTTTCTGCAATCTGGCAAGCTTCTCCGACATCGTTTCTGCCTTGTCCATTGAAGTATCTGTGTCGCCATATTCCCGGTGACAAGAAAGATATATCTTATAAAATTTCCGAACCGGATGATGAAAACAGAGTTTAAAGCACGACCGTTTTACCTTTCAAAGTTTCGATTTTGGAGCTCATTTCCTTATTTCACCAGCATCTCATAAGTAACCCCGTACTTTTGCGCAATCTCGCTTGCATAAGATTTTCCTTCCGGAGGCGCCACTTCAATCTGATAGGAGCGCTCTGTCCCCTTCATGTGCACGATCATGGAAAACGCTTTTCCATCTGTGTGCTCTGCCTTCTGCTGCTCTTCATTCATTTCCTCCACATCAAATGCCAGCTTATGCATATGTGTATTATAAATGGTTCTCATTCCCTTATGTAAAATTGCCCTGACACTGTCCTTGGCAATGTAGTATCCCTCTTCAAACGAAGTGGTAGAAAATGATTCATTCATCAAAAGCAGACTCCTGCTGTCAGCCTCCTCATAGATTGCCTTAAAACGCTTACATTCTTCCCCAAGCCTTCCTAAATCCAATGTCTTGTCCTCATCTGCCGGGAAATGGGTGTAAATACCTGTAACAGGGGAAAATGTAAATGCTTTTCCCGGAATATATATGCCACCCTGCGCCAACACAAACAACTGCCCAACAGCCTGTGTAATTGTCGTCTTTCCACCTCGGTTGGCACCTGTTAAGATATACACTCTCCTATTCCGGTCGAAATCCATATCATTCGGTACAATATTCCCGGACTCCTCTGTCTCAAAAACAGCAAGCTTTAAATTGTAAATTCCACGTGCCTGCATCATATACGGATCAGATTCATTTTCTCCCTCTTTATATACAGAAGCTTTAGCAAAGGTAAAGCCCTGTTCCTGCAATTTTTGGATGTACTCCGCCCATTTGATATAGTAAAGCAGCTCCGGAATCAAGTCTGTCATGTCGGTAATGGTAATAGAAACATATTTGTTCAGTACTTCTCTGACTCTTTTCACCATATGGGAAATCATATGGTTGACGATTCGGTCTGTATAACGAGTCACATCCTTTGCCTGATCTCCCTCGGGAAGCTTCACAATGCCCCCCCGGCTTTCCGACCGCATAACAGCTGTATCCATCACCTTCTGCATAGGAGTGCTAATCACCGCGTCTGCATTCACATCAAACGGCTGAAATTTGAAATTCTTTTTCCATACGGTATCCTCATTGATCCGATCCTTTGACGCAATATGGTCATAAAAATTGCCCAGGATTCCGGACTTGGTAAAATATTTGCTGTTCACAGATATCAGACCGATTCCGTCCGCTTCAAAGCGGTCATTCAAGTTAATACCTACCGTAATGCTCTTAAGCTGTGAAGTGTCCATTTTCAGTTCTGAGATATCTTTTTTCAGTTCTGCAAATCCGTTGTCCGCATAGATTTTCTCCACATAGGCTTTTAAACCCAGAAAACCTGCGGAATGAATGTCCGAAGCTGCCAGACATGTATGAATCGCATCCACACACTTGATATAATCATTAAGCTCGTCCAGCCGATGCAAAAGATCCCAGATGCAGGCACTCTCATCATATTCCCGGTTAAAGCTACCGTACTCCCTCAGAAAGCTGATGCGCTCGAGTATTTCCATAAGATCATCACGCATTTTTTTCTGTTGAAGGACATCCTCGAAAATATCGCAGCGGTACTGTGTCACCGCCGGATCTGCATACATACGCGCCATCACGTTTTGGATGTAGTTCTGCTCCCGCTCCTTTGCTGACAGCTTTTTGCAGATTTGATCCATTCCCAGATCATGCATAGTCACATCACTCAATGTCCGGTATTGTGCATTTGTATCCGGGTATAATAAACTGTATTTTTTCTGACTCATAAGCTTGTCCTCTCCTTCTGATCTAATATGCAATTTTGAACGAAATCTGTATAATTTAGCTTACCCCATTTTAACGCGGAAGATAGAGTGCGGAAGATGGGTTGCAAGACGTCCGGGGGACGTCTGTTCTGCAACGACCGAAGCGGAGCGGAGGGCGAGTGAGGTCCGGGGGACCTCATGCCACGAGCCGACCGAGCCGGAGGCGAGACCTTGAACCATGGGGCGCCTGCCACGCAATAACCGAAGCCTTGCGGAAGACGGGTTGCAAGACGTCCGGGGGGACGTCTGTTCTGCAACGACCGAGCCGGAGGCGAGACCTTGAACCATGGGCACCTGCCCCACAACAATCGGAGCCATGCGGAAGATGGGGCGCAAGACATCCGGGGGATGTCTGCTCTGCGCCGACCGGAGCGGAGCGGAGACCTTGGACCCATGGGGACAAGGTCCGCTTCCGCTTCTAAAATCAAAAAGGGCTAAGCCCTAAGGCTTAACCCTTTTTAATTTTATAATGCGGAAGATGGGACTTGAACCCACACGATTGCAATAATCACAAGATCCTTAGTCTTGCTCGTCTGCCAGTTCCGACACTTCCGCATATATTTGATTTTCTGTCGCTTGTCTCACACGACTTTGATATAATATCAAATCAAACCAAATATGTCAACACTTATTTTTATTTTTCTATATTTTTTTCATTTATTATGCATTTAAGCTAATCCAGACCCGCCTTTTTCCTCCTAAAAACTCACACAAATCAATCCTCATATCTGATAACAAACAAATAAAAGTCTTTCTTATCGAGAATACATGTCTCCTGAAGCAGACGGTATTCGACACGCAGCCTGATTTGTTTCTTCACAAACCCAATCTCATTTGAATACATGACTATGATTCCGCCGGATACCAGATGCTCTGCGGCCTTGTCGAAAAACCTCTCGTAAAAAAGCTCCATCTCCGCCTTGGTCTGTCGGTTACGAACCGGCATATCCGTAATCAGCTCATCAAATTTGTAGTCATGTCTGAAATCAAAGAAATCCCTGTGTATAAAATTAATTCTTGTTTTGGCAAGCGCAGCATTCTCTCTGCCCATAGTGATTGCATCTCCATAGGTATCTGTAGCATATATCTCGCGTGCCGGGACTAAATGTGCGCGCTCTATAAGTAGTGTACCAACTCCGCAGAACGGATCCATGATCTGTGCCGTTTCCTTAAGATACGGCTTTGCAAGTGAAACAATAAGTGCCGCTTGTGACGGATGCATCGACGTAGGAAGCACATTCTTTCTGTACGCAAATCTATTATCCTGTATAGAACATAATCTCATGCAGACAAAAAAATTGTCATTTTTTGTCGGTATGAGCTTGATCACCACGTCGTAATCATTTGGTGAATTGATCATCCTGCCCGCAAAATGCATATCGATAGCTTTCGCAAGCCTGCTCTGGTACGCCGCATCTGCCGTGCTCTCAATACGATAGTAAAACGGACCACCCTCACGGTGCATGCGTCTTAATATATCATACATATCTGACTCTGCAAGAAGTGCGGCTGCTTCCTGTGCATCCTTTGGCAGAAGCGATGCTGCATGTATGGTAAAGTACATTTTTCTGAATGTGCGCACCTGCATGATAAGAGGTATATTGTCAGTCTTTACAAGCACTCCAAGCGGATGCAGCTTTGTATCCTTAACCGGTATCTGACGTCGTACCACCTCTCTGTGAAGGCGGTTTGTCATCAGAAGCAGCTCAGCCTTTACTCCCTCGAGCACAGGTGTATGGTGCTTTATCCCATTATATTTAATCAAGATTTTATTTATCTCGTTTAATTCTTCCTCAATATGCTTCCTATTTTCATCTGTGACTGTCATATGCTCAAGCTCTTTTGCACGTTCCATAAGCTGTGGCAAGAGCTCTTTGCAGTCCAGCTGTGACAGCGCCGCCAGATATGAGCCCTTTACAAAGCGCATCTGTTCAGCCTCGTATGCTTTAAAAACCTCATCAGAAAGCTGTGACATATGAAGATCTCCTATCAGAAGCGCTGCGTTCTTTCTGGTTTTTGCATCGTCTGCTCCCATAAACGACACAAGCAGTTCATCTTCTCCTGCAAGCAGCTTTAGAGCCTCTGCTAATGCATTTTCATCTTTAATCTCCTGTCTGAGGCTGCTCAGATTCTGACGTACGTTCTCTTTTTTTAACAGATTTCCGATAATTTCCTTCATTTTTTAAATCATCCTTTAATTTATTGTATATTGTCAGGTTTGGCTTTTCTCTTCCTTTGGCACACCATTTTCTTCGATGTATGTATCCAGATCCTTGTGAAACTGCTCCCACGCATCCTCATGCTCCACGAAGTATAGCGGACACTTCTTGCCTGTCACATCGTAGTGCCTTATTACATCATCAGCACTCAGATCATACCGCCCCATAAGCCATGTGGTGAGCTCTATGAGCGACTGGTATGTACTGTCGTTGAACTTTCCTGTCTCATCCTCTATACAGCACTCTATCGATATTGTGTCACTGTTTCTGTTATTAGATGCATACGATATCTCATTGCAAGGTATGCACTGCACTATCTCACCCTCTAATCCTATAACAAAGTGTGAGCTTGCTTTGGTCTTTTTGGTCTCTGCCAGGCCATTGAAATAGTCTCTGTTTTGTCTGGCTGACGTACCCGGATTTGCTGTATAATGGACAACTATACCGTTTACCTTCTCTAGTGCCTTCTGTTGTCTGGAATACGGATTGGGTGTCAGCAGCTGTACATCAAGCTTTGGCTGTATAGGATTGTAAAGAGTACTGGTCACCTCTGCCTTTACTTCTTCCTGCTTTGCCTTTTTGCCCCTTAAAGCTACAACTATGATTATCGTTGCAATTATAAGTATTATCACGCCTATAACAATGCCATTGCCAATAAGCTGCTTTCTTCTGACCTGGGCGCGGTGTCTCTTTCTATATTCTTCGCGCTTTCTCTGTCTTATCTTTTCATACTCGTCCATTTAATTATCCCCGGTTATCTCTTTTGTTTGCTTTTATATATCTATTCCAAGCTTTTATAAACATTTGCATATATTAAAAATATTTTAGCACAAATCGTATTATTATGCCACATAAAATAGTATGTAAAACAATACAAAAGCACCAGATATTACGACGTAACATAATACCCGGTGCTTTATTATAAATGCATATTCTTACTAATCACACTTAATTAATCACATTTAATCTCGTGAACCCATCCATCCGGTCCATCAATATGGCCCATCTGAATGCCTGTAAGAGTGTCACGAAGCTTCTTTGTGACAGGTCCCATCTCATCCATACCGCTTGGGAAGCAGATTTCCTTGCCGTGGTCTACAATCTTTCCTACCGGTGAGATTACTGCTGCTGTTCCGCAAAGTCCACACTCAGCAAAATCCTTTACCTCATCAAAGAGCACCTCTCTGTGCTCAACCTTGAGTCCTAAGTATTTCTCTGCAACTACCATCAGTGAACGGCGTGTGATTGATGGCAGGATGCTGTCTGATTTAGGTGTAACAAATGTGCCATCCTTTGTGATAAAGATAAAGTTTGCACCACCTGTCTCCTCTACCTTTGTACGTGTTGCAGGATCGAGGTACATATTCTCTGCAAAGCCCTGTGCGTGTGCATCTACAATGGCATGAAGACTCATTGCATAGTTGAGTCCTGCCTTGATATGTCCTGTTCCGTGAGGTGCTGCTCTATCAAAGTCTGATACACGGATTGTGATTGGCTTTGCGCCACCCTTGAAGTATGGTCCTACAGGTGTTACAAGGATTCTGAACTGATACTCATCAGCCGGCTTAACACCGATTACTGCGTTTGTTCCCATAATATATGGTCTGATATAGAGTGTAGCGCCTGAGCCGTATGGTGGAACCCATGCAGCATTTGCCTTTACCACTTCCTCAACTGCCTTTACAAATCTATCCTCCGGGAATACAGGCATCTCAAGTCTCTCACATGAATCCTTAAGACGCTGTGCGTTTAAGTCAGGTCTGAAGCAGACAATTCTGCCATCCTCTGTTGTGTATGCCTTAAGTCCCTCGAAGCATGTCTGTGCATACTGGAATACTCCCGCACACTCATTAAGTGTCACTGTATGATCCTTTGTGAGCTGTCCATCGTCCCACTTTCCATCTTTATAATTAGAAACATAGCTGTAATCTGTTTCCTGGTAGCCAAAACTAAGGTTTGACCAATCGATATCCTTCTTTTCCATCTTTATATCCTCCGTTTCTTTACGGATCCGATATAACCTAGCGTTATCATATATCGGGTCTACTATCATTTATGCTCATTCTAGTACAATAGGAAAAAAATGTCTAGTACTATTTTTTTATAATAACCATAACTTAAGTTTCTATATAGCTTTTTTTACTATTATATTATAAGATAAGGCCTGACTTTTTCTTACTTTTTCAATAGCTGTATTAACCCTTCCAAACGGACGCCCAAGCAGCAGTCCGATCACAAGCGATATTGCTATATTTCCGGTGTTTATATCCGTTGCTGTTTAAGCTCCCCAATAAAATACAATGAGCCAAATGCAACATTTTTCGTATCTCTTTTCAGGTGCTTTCTAATCTCATCAACTCCTGAAAGCTCTGTTGCCTCAACTCCCTCTTTTCTGATAAAATCAGCAAGGTGCGATGCCTGCAATGCCCTGTCTGAATCCGGTGTCACTGTATAAAACTCCTCAGCAAGAGGTAAAATCTCACGTATCATGACATCGTAGTCCTTATCAGCCATGACTCCCATGAAAAAGCAAAATTTCTCACCCGGATACATCTGCATGAGGCTTTCCTTAAGCGCATCAACTCCATTGCTGTTGTGTGCTCCGTCCACTAGCAGAAACGGCTCCTTTGATACTATCTCCATGCGTCCCGGCCACACAGCCTCTTCAAGTGCACTCTTTATCCTGTCATTCAGGTCTGTTTCCTCTCTCTTTGCCCCTGTCTTATCATATTGCATTTCATATTCCGGCCCGCCATAGTGCTTTCCCAGCACATACCGCGCCGCAAGCTCTGCCGCTGCTGCATTCTCCCACTGAAATGTGCCACAAAGCCTCAGTGCGTAGCCGCTGCAGCGTGCTATATCGCTTTGCTCCACAGTGATTATCCTTGCATGCTTTTTTTGTGCTTCCTGCTCAATCACCTGCATAGCACGTTTATCCTGCTGTTCCACCACCACTGTACCATTTTCCTTTATAATACCGGCCTTCTCAGCCGCTATATCAGCTATATCACTGCCAAGGATAGCCATATGGTCATAGCCTATCTTTGTAATAACGGCACATTGCGGTGTACCGATTGCATTCGTTGAGTCAAGCCTGCCTCCGAGCCCTGTCTCAATGACCATATAATCGCACTGCTGCTCCTCAAAGTACAAAAGAGCCATGGCAAGACAGTAGTCAAACATCGTAAGTCCTATGCCAAAATCTATATCAAGCAGATAGTTTCCAAGCCTTGTGACATCCTCCTTAGGTATCATACGCCCATCAACCGTGATGCGCTCCTCAAAATCCACCAGATGCGGTGATACAAACGTGCCTACCCTCATATGCTCTTTTTTTAATATACTAGAAAAAAAAGCGCACACCGAGCCCTTTCCATTGGTGCCTGCCACATGGATATACGGTATTATGCGCTTTTGCTTTCCTTTTTCTCTCAGCACCTTTATGACCTGTGCTGTCACCACCACTCCCGGCTCATTGCCGAAACGGCGTGTGTTTTCTATTTTGTTTAAAACCTGTGTGTAATCTAAATTTCCCATGCCATCATTATAATATATCCGGCCGATAAAATAAAGACCATATCCTTATAC